>ERZ1023453.14-NODE-14-length-112288-cov-66.398938_pt1 | contig 112288 bp, 99 predicted proteins | sample MGYA00380525_ERZ1023453 | MGnify/ENA primary metagenome ERZ1023453 (study PRJEB33173, sample SAMEA4830419) | metagenome | study: EMG produced TPA metagenomics assembly of the PRJEB25223 data set... | reverse complement strand
GATTGCTGGTATTATCAATCATGAACTAGGATTCTAGTTTTGCAGGAAGTCTATTGAAATACTAAGCCTACACAGACTGATTCCAATTGTTTTTTAGATTTCAATTTTACCATTCTTCATAGTCAAAACCATCATAATCTGGATATTGTTCTGGCGACGTTCCAACCGAACGTACGAGATAAGCTTCTTCGTCCTCTGTCTCGATTTCTCTCAGCACTTGGCATTCAAAACGCCATTCATCACCGAAGTCGAAAATAAACTTAAATTTTTGTTTGACACTTAGGCTATCCAGATAGACATTTTCTGTGTAACGTTCTTCAACATCGTCACTAACAAAGCTAAGAAAGTAAGAATCTGCATGACTCCACTCAACATTATCCATGAAAAATGCGTGAGCATGATCATTTGCAAAATCAAAACTCCATAAAATCACATCTGCTAGTTCCGCTAACGTTTTTGTTTTTGGAATATATATATGTCGGTAGCAACCTTTTTTAAATTTGACGGAAATGATCCAAGCTTCTACAGATGCTGGCTTTTCAGCTTCTATTTCTTGTTTTACTAATTTTAAGTGTAGCATAATACCTCCAATTGCTCATCGATAGAATTGCTCTTAGGAAACATTCACTTTCTGCTATTTTATCATAAGTTTGTCTAACTGTAGCATTTGAAACCAGATAATTCTTCTGTTTCACGCGAAACACCCTGCGCCAAGCAAGGTGTTCTTGTTTTTATACTCAATGAAAATCAAAGAGCAAACTAGGAAGCTAGCTGCAGGCTGCTCAAAACACTGTTTTGAGGTTGTAGATGGAAGCTGACGTGGTTTGAAGAGATTTTCGAAGAGTATTAAGTCGTATAAATCGTCGACGCTGTCGCAATGGTATGCCACTGATTAGCTGTAGTTGCTGCGAAGTCCTTGTCTGCGTAGAAGTCAGTAAATGGTAGGATTTCAACTTCCAGCTCGTCGATGCGGTCAAGCTGACCAGCCAGATAAACCTCGATACGGCTTTCTGCTCGTTTGATGCGTTGCAAGAGTCCGCCCATACGGATGTCAACTGTATCCAAACCAAAGACCTTGTTTTCTTTCAGCCATTGGTGGCTAAAGAGGGCATGGAAGTCTTCAATTTGGCTTCTAAGTTCTGGTAATTCTTGTCTGGCGATTTGTTGTAAACTTTCTTTATCATCCGCTTGGTAGGCCTGACGAATGCGTCGTCCCACATCTACTTTGCTACTTAAAATAGCATTCAACTGGGCCTGAGTTTCAAAGAGATAAGCATAGTTTCCAGCTTTTTCTTTAATGTTAGCAAGCGTCTCAGCAGCCTGAGCGAAGTGCGGTTTGTCCTGTTCAGGTGTCATGTGTCGGTCAAGTATCGGACAGAGAACATCCTGATAAAAGACATATCGGTTGGGATTGATGCCACTGAGATTGCCTGGTAGGTCTGGTAAGAGGTTGGCAAGGTCAATCTGCATAAAATCCTCAACCGTTAGACCAGTATTGGTCTTGAAGTGCGCAGACAAACTATCTAGGTCATGGCGATAGCTGAGTTCTGCCCAGATTTGCAAGCTTGGTAGGATAGAGAACTGGGCAGTTTCACCCCCATTGTCTCCCCAACCCGTTACGATGACTTCTTTAATCTGATTGGCACGGCAGGCTTTATTAGCCTCGATAGCCACTAGACGGCTAAAATGGTTGTGAGGTGTAAAGCCAATCCACTTCCAAGCTCCCCCTGCAAATGCAAGGTCATGGCTAATCTTGTGATGATTGCGGAAATTACGGTTGTATTTTTCCTCGCTATCCTGATAATAATCCCAGTAAACCAGAGTCACACGGTCTTTGAGACGGTCTAGGTAGACACGAGTTTCCTCTGGAATTTCCACATCACGGTCGTACTGGCCATCCGCTGACATGAGTTTGAAGAACATATCACTCCACATCTGGCAGTGGAAACCATATTTGTCAGCAATATCCAGCACGCGCTCCAAGTGTTGGCACATGAGGAGACTACGATCCACAACACCGTTCAAAATCAGGTAGCGTCCCAAACCAACCAAGTGGGCTTCGTCCATCCCGATATTGACCTTGCGAGTCTTCAGTTTAGACAACGTGGCAAACATGCCATCAATCAGGTCATAAACCTTTTCTTCGCCAATGAGAAGAATGTCCTCTACATCACGGAGCTCCTGCACTTCCTTGACACCCCATTTGACAAAGGCCGACAAGTGGGCCAAGGTCTGGATGCATGGTACAAAGGTCATGTCAAACTGTTGAGCATAGGCTTCGATTTCCTGCAACTCCTCTGCTGAATAAGCTCCACGGAAATAGCCAAAGTAAGGCTGTCCTTCAATCTGGTAAGTGTCTTCCATGTAAAGCTCAAAGGTTGAGTAGCCCATGAGAGCCAAGACCTCAATCATCTGCTTGGCAGAAGCCACATTCAGCACCGCATTTCGAGAACAGTCAACCATGTAAGCCAAATCTTCGTAAGCTGCTTGTTCCTCAATCTCTACTTTATCAGCTTCTGCTAGAACTGTTACCAACAAGGATAAGGCACGATAGAGTTGGTGAGGTTTGCGGTAGGTCAATTGATAGTGACCTTCCTCACCCTGGATAGAGATAGATGCTTGGTCAGACTGAGTGACAGCCACTTCCACATCTGGTAGAGAAATATGACCTTTTAAAACCTCAATAGCTTGCGTTTGTTTGGGACTAAGTCCTGTAAATCTTACCATTGCTTTTCCTCCTGTAGCCAGTTAACAAGAGCACCGTAGAGATTGGCATCTGCGTGATAGGTGCAGGCCTGGATAACTGGGGCGACCGTGTATTCTTCGTAGGCATCGACAAAGTCTTCAACAGCCTTCTTGACACCTTGGATAAAATCTGGATTTTGACTGATAGAGCCACCCAGACTGATGACATCTGGATCGATGAGATACTGGATATTGAGCAAGCCTTGCGCCAGATTGCGGTTCATGCGCTCAATGGCTTCTTGACAAAGAGCATTACCAGCTGCGGCCTCTTGGTAAATCTTGCGACCGTCCCAATCAGTCTGACCAGATTTTTCAATCACGTAGCGCACCATATTCCCAGTTGACGCTAGTTGCGACCAGTTGTTGAGCTTTTCAGCAGGAGCAAGGGTGGTCATGTAGCCAAATTCTCCACCCAGGCCGTGGCGACCTCGATGAAGTCTACCATTGATAATCATGGCTCCGCCAATCCCTGTCCCAATCACGACACAGGCTGCATTTTCAAGTTCTGGATGAGCTAGCAATTCACTGAGTCCAACGCAGTTGGCATCATTTTCCAGATGGACAGGAATCTGATAAGAGCTAAGCGCCTCATACCAAGAAAATCCGTGAATGTAGGGCACCGCACTGAAGCCATCAATCACACCCGTCTCTTGATTGACCGCGCCTGGAACGCTCATAGCAATCCCGCTGTAATCCTGCTCTGACAAGCGCTGGTCTAACCAAGATAGTAAATCCTCCAAACTTTCAGGCGTTGGAATGCTTGTCTTATCCAATATTTTCCCATCAGGAGTCAGACTGGCAAACTTAATCCCAGTCCCTCCGATATCAATCGTTGCAATGGTCATTTTTTTACCATAAAAAGGGGCAAATCAGCAGTTAGTTCTTACTTTTTCGCCCCTCCTTTCTTTTGATGTTTACTTTTTGAAATTAAATTTCTTCTTTTTTGATGAATTCTGTACGAATCTCTTGTGGAGCCAATAGTCCTGAATGAACTGGATATGGTCGCTCAAGTAAGTCAAGAATGGTTTGTTGATGTTCTGATATGCGCACATTTTCTTGACTCATATTATAGTAACGGAGGACATAGCCTTCTTCATTTTCCGCCACTTTAAAGGCTGTTGGACAAACTTGCGGTATGCTGAGAACAGAATGGCTCAAGAGACTACCAGTCGCAACCACGCTTCCTTCCTGTCTAGCAAGCTGAAGGCTGGTAAACGGTGTCTGCAAGGCTTTGGCACGACGATAGGCTGAGAAGCGTTCTTGGGCTTGGTGGCATTCAAGTGCAAACTCGACTTCAAACTCACGCAAGCATTGTGCTTCTGGCGTTGGGAAGTAGCCCCAGTCACCTAGCTCACCTGATGCACGCAAAATGGTCACGGCAATGGTGTTATCCCCAAGGATTTCGTATTCATTCAATCCCTTATTGGATACAGTCACCCCTTTTTCATCGTCATACAGACTGACAAAAGCTTGTTGGTGTTGAGGATTTTCAGGGTTTTCCCATGAAGCAGCTGGTTTGTTTGGTCGTGTCACCACCTCATAGATACTTTCAGAATCATTGCTTGGACGCGTGTTATGAGTCTTGACCAAGAGACGGATACGGTGATCCTTGGCAGTGTTAGTAAAGCGAGTCTTGAAGCGGATTTGTGGATTGTCAACGAAGACAGTCAACTCAGTTTCCAGAGGAATGTTTGTCAATTCTTCTGACCGTCCAGCCTCACGCTTCATAAACTCGATGATACCTTGTTGCTCTTCTTCTAGCTTTTCATCCGCACTGACAGGCACGGTCAATTCATGTTTGAGCAAGATTTTAGCATAGCAAGCTGTGTTTTCCAAGACCTCGTGGCCCTTAAGCTCTGCAAAGATTGGCTCTGTTCCTTTTGGTTGGAAATAGATATACTCGTTTCCGATGTCCCCACGGTCTTCAAAGCGGATAAAGTCTTCATAGGCTTCGTGAGTTGTCTTGTCATAGACTGTGATGTTGTCATCCACACTCACCGTTACGAATGGTGTATCAATCACTCCGTTTTGGTAAATACCCTCACGGTGTTCTTGTTTTCCTTCCAGCAATTGGAAGGTTGTCCAAGAAAGCGGTGCTAGGTGAACTGGAATGGTCACGCGCACTTGTCGAGCAATACGAGCTTGGCGGAACTTATCTTTTGGTAAATCGTATTCAAAATTAGCTCCGAGGTCTTCGATTGTAGCCTCTACAGGACGACCATCCAAGTCCTCCACACGGTAACTTGGCAAGATAAGAGCAGCCATCTTTTTGTAGCCTTCTGTTGGGTGCAATTCCTTGAAATCACAAGTCGCCATATCAATCACTGTGCTGACAGTATCGACCTTATCATGCAAGCCTGTGTTAATGACAGTAAAGAGATAGTCACTTTGAGCCTTATCCGTAGCAATTTTACCCTTCCACTCGTTGAGCAAATTACTTTTAACAAAGTTTCCTACTTGGTTGACCTTGGCAAAACGCGTTTCCATCTCGCGGTGAACTTCGTCCACGCTACAGCCACAGATACTATCATGTGGCGCATTCTGCAAAAGTGTTTTCCAAGCATAGGTCAACTGGTCCTTGTGGTTGTGTCCACCAGTGATAATAGTCAAGGGTTCTACCACTTGCTCTAGGAGGTTGCTATTTTCTTGGAAGGCTTGTTTTAGGTAAATGCGGGATGAAGAAGTGTTGGCAAGTGTGTACCAGCCATCTGTTTCCTGACTGGTCAACTCACCTGTAACAGTTGATAAGTGTTCAGGAAGCGCACCTTCTACAGCTTGAACATATTCATCAAAAGAACTATGAACAAAGATTACATCCGGGAAGAGTTCATTTGCCACACGAATGGCTTCGCTCAGATTTTTCTGGACAGGCTGGTGGTCACAGCCGTTCATCATCAACCATTGGTTGGTCGAAGCGTAGGCACGCACATCTGACAATTTTTGTTTCCAGAAGGTCAAGGCCTCATCTTTGTCAACTGGGATTTCATTCCCATTACTGTACCAGTTGGCAAAGAGAATACCTAAAACACGACTACCATCCACACCCTGCCAGTACATTTCTGAAAACTGGGATGTAAACTGCTCATCTTCAAGGACTTGGTTGTCAAATCCAATCGGCTTCACACCACGACCAAAGGCCGCCACGTGAATGCCTGATTTTTGAAGAATTTGAGGCGCTTGTCCCATATTTCCAAAGGTATCTGGAAAGTAGCCAATCTGGGTTGATTTACCCCATTTGGCAGCTTCTTGTTGACCAATCAAGGTATTGCGGACATTGGCTTCACTGGAGATCAAGTAGTCATCCTGCAAGATGTAAAAGGGACCAATTTTAAGTTTGCCCTCGTCAATGTAGCGTTGGACCTTGTCGCGATTTTCAGGGCGAATTTGTAAGTAGTCATCAAGGACAATAGTTTGTCCATCCAAGTGGAAACTCTTGAACTCAGGGTCATTTTCAAAGAGATCAAAGAGATTGTCAAACAATTCCACCAACTGCATACGATGGCTTTCAAAAGGCAAGTACCACTCACGGTCCCAGTGACTATGTGAGATAATATGTACAACAACATTTTCCATGAAGTAAAACCTCATTCTAAATTTAAATTTTAACGTTTTAAATGTAAACTTGTGATTCTGATAAGAATCGGTTGAGCTAAAGCGAGCCCCTTAGCGGATATCCAAGTAATCCAAGACCAACTCACAGAACATCATGTTAGCCCAGGAGAACCATTCACGAGAGTAGAGGGTCGGATCATCTACGTGGAAGCTTTCGTGCATGACACCTGTACCACCATCGCAGGCAACCAGCTGATCCAGCAAGAATTTTTTCTCTGCCTTATCTCTTGTTGTCAATCCTTGGATAGAAAGGGCGATTGGCCAGATATAGCGATAGAAGGTATGAGAACTTCCGAGACCGCTAGCGTATTCTCCTTGGTAGAAGTATGGATTTTCAGAGCTCCAAATGGTACGACGAGTAGCTTGATACACTTCATCATCGACCGAACAGTAGCCCAGATAGGGCGCAGCTAGTAGACTTGGTACATTTGGATCATCCATGATGCTGGCATTTCCTAGGCCATCCACTTCAAAAGCGTAAATCTTTTCGCCCTTGCTGTTGGTGGTGTAAGCGTAGTTTTCGATTCCTTCTTGGATTTCATCCTGAAGACGCTTGGCATCAGCAATAACACTCTGGCTATCAGCTAGGTTTAATGCTGCGAAGATTTCTTGCACATAACCCAAGACTACTACAGCAAACATATTTGACGGAATCAAGTAACTATACTGGCAACAGTCATCACTCGGACGAAAGGCTGACCAAGTCATACCTGTCACTGCAAAGTCAGGTCCAAAGCCATCATTTACCAAGGTGTCTTCCTTACGGTCCGTATCTCGGACAAAACGATAAGGAGAGTTCTTGTGGTCTTGTTCAACTGTCCATAGATGGAGAATTTCCTTAGTCGCTGCGACAAAAGTTTCATCAAACTGACTAGTCTCGCCAGTCTCTTTCCAGAGGAGATAAGCCAACTGCAAAGGATAGCAAAGCGAATCCACCTCATACTTGCGCTCCCAGATCCAGCCGTTAAGGTCTGTGTGGTCAGTCTCGTGGTGCCCTTTCCAGTTCTCCTCAATGTTGAAGGAGTTAGCATAGGGATCCTTGAGTACCAAGGTCATCTGACGTTTGACCAAACCTGCAATGGTCTGACGCAGGAGGGCATCTCTTTTAGCTACATGAAGGTAGGGTCTGAGTTGGGCTGTCGAATCTCGAAGCCACATGGCAGGAATATCCCCAGTCAAGACAAAAGTTGAACCATCTTCTAAGATTTCAACCGTATTGTCCAAGGTATCGGTGTAGCAACGCTCGAAAACATCCACCCACTCTGGATGGTCCTTAGCCCGCTCTGCTACTTCATCTAGCCATTCTCTAACAATTTCTTTCGAATAAATCATCGTGCAATTTCCTCTTTCAAACAAGTTTCATTTTCAGTATATAGCTTTTGAGACAGAAAATACATACACAAATGATAGTCATTTTTCTACAAAATAGTTATTTTTGAAACTCCTTTTCTAAAGGCCCTCTTTTTCTGATATAATGTAGAAAAACAGCTAAAGGAAAGACTATGAAACCACTACTTGAAACCATCGATACCCGCTTTGGTACTGCTAGCAAGCATGCCTTCTCTCGGGGAAATACCCTGCCATACACAGGCGTGCCTTTTGGGATGAATTATTTTGTGCCCCAGACCAGTGACCAGGATGGATCTTGGTTTTTTGATCCGCATCTGCCTATCTTTCAGGGGATTCGATTAACTCACCAGCCCAGTCCTTGGATTGGGGACTACTCTTGGCTCCTTCTGACACCTGTCACCAGTCAACTGGGGGGAGACAGCCTCTTTCACCGCCAGTCTTCTTATGATATAGATAAAGCTTGCTTCCAGCCTCACTATTTGAAGCTCTTTTCCCTGCGCTATCAAATTGAAACCCAGCTCACACCGACTTGCTATGGTGCTTCTATTCGTTTGAAGCAAAAGCAAGGCAAAGCCCTCTCCCTCTATCTTCACGCAGCAGATGAACTAACAGTTGAGCAGGTAGATAAGCGGACTCTGGCTCTCAGACAAGAAGGGAAAACAGAGACCAATAAAAATCCACTGATGCTCTTCACTGCCCTGCAAATGAACACGGATATTCTTGCTATCAGCCAAGAAGCTGGAGACTGGCGAATTGACTTAGCAAGTAGTCAAACCGAGATGCAACTAGCCACTTCTTTCATCTCTCCTTCTCAAGCTCTAATCAATCTACCTCAAGAAGATTTTGATAGCTGTAAAACAAGTGCCCAAGCGGATTGGGAAAATCTCCTCCATCGTTTTGACATTATAGAGACAGGAGAGGCTGACCGAACCTTCTTTGACCACTGCCTCTACAGACTCTTCCTCTTCCCACAGACTTTTTATGAGGTTGATGAGTCAGGGCAAGCCATCCACATGGATCTGGCTACTGGTACTGTCAAGCCTGGTGTCCTCTTTAGCAACAATGGTTTCTGGGATACCTTCCGCACCACCTTCCCCCTCTTTGCCCTTATCATACCGGAGCACTATCAACGCTTTTTAGAAGGTTTCCTCAATAGCTACCGCGATACTGGTTTCCTTCCAAAATGGCTGGCTCCAGATGAACGGGGTATGATGCCAGGTACACTTTTAGACGGTATTATCGCAGATAGCGCCTGCAAGGACGTGGCCCCTGACCTAGAAGGAGAACTCTTCCAAGCCATGCTCGAAACAGCCAGCAAAGCCGACCCTCTCGGAATCAATGGCCGCCACGGACTAGCCCAATACCAAGAACTAGGTTACCTCTCTACCGACCACCACGAAAGTGTTAGCCATACTCTAGACTATGCCTATAGTGACTTTTGTATCGCTAGCTGTGCCAAAAAACTAGAGAACATAGAAATCGCTGAAACCTACAAGGCTGCTTCACAAAATTACCGCCAGCTATTTGACGCTGAGACAGGTTACATGCGAGCACGAGACAATCAAGGAAACTTTCACCCTGACTTCTCTCCTTATAGTTGGGGGCGAGACTACGCTGAATGCTCTGCCATTCAAGCTACTTTAGGCGTTCTCCACGACATCCCTGGCTTAATCCAACTGATGGGTGGAAAAGAAACCTTTAGCAACTATCTTTTGAAAGCTTGTCAAGATGCTCCCCTCTTTGAAACAACAGGCTATGGTTACGAAATTCACGAAATGAGCGAGATGGCTACTGCTCCTTTTGGACAAATAGCCATTTCCAACCAGCCTAGTTTCCACATTCCTTATCTCTTCCGCTACAGCGATTACCCTGACTACACTGCCCTTCTCATCAAGACGCTCCGTCAGAAAGCTTTTCACCCAAGTTGGGAAGCCTATCCTGGAGATGAAGACAATGGTAGTCTCTCTGCTTGGTACATCTGGTCAGCTCTCGGATTTTATCCAACCTGTCCAGGAAAACCAAGCTATGACCTCGGAATTCCTCTCTTTGACCATCTACGAGTCTACCTAGCTAAAGAAGATAAATGGCTGGATATCCATACTAAACAAAACCACAACCATTTTAACTTTGTCAAAGAATGCCGACTGGACAAAACACTCGTATCAACTATTCAACACCAAGACCTCTTAAAAGCTGAACAACTAACTTTCACCCTCAGCTGGTTACCAAGTCACTAATAACCAAAAGAACCTTTGCATCGCGCAAAGGTTCTTCTTTTATGAAACTTGGACTTGAAGTTGATCCACAAGCTGACCATCCACCGTTAGGTTCAGATAGAAATCCAAGGTTTTATCTCCTGCGAAATACAGGGTTGGTAGATGCAAATCTTTTTTGCTTTCCCCTGCTTGGAATTGAAGGACTTGAATCTCATCCTGATAGGCGACACCATGGACACCTGTCCCCGGTTGAATCGAAATCTTAGCCTCTAAAGAGGAGCTACTTTCACTACGTTCAATCCTAAAATGAAGAGTCTCTCCCTTTGCCACAGCTAGGCTTTTTTCTGCAAATGCTAGCCCCTGAACAGCTACTGTTTGTGATAACCTCGGAGTTTTATAGAGTGAAATCTTGGTCAACAAAGGCAAAGCCTGTGATTCTGTAATGACTACACGTATCTTCTGTGCTTCAACAACTGCTCCTCGTAAGAGACGTTTGTAACCAACAGTATGACCCGAACCAAACTCCTGCCAGACACCATCCACCTCTACTTGCACATGAAAAGCAGCGATTCGTTGCCCTAGCTTCAAATCTTCTCTTAACTCAATTACATCAAAAGTTTTAGGAGAACCTAAGTCGAGTTCTAACTGGATGGGCAAGTCTGCATCGTTTGCCCAAGAGCTGGTCTCAAGGCCGTCTGTCAAATGGCGACAAGCAAAGTCTGCGGAAAGAGCTGGACCAGATACCTCAGCTCCCAGAGCCAAATCTTCTTTATAGAGCTCATTGCGATAGGTCGCAAATTCATAAAGTCGTTCAATATCCTTTGCATCAAAGAGCCCAGCTTGATTCGGCGGAATATTAAGCAAGAGTGGAGTTCCTCGCCCTACTGAGTGAAAGTAGATTTCGACCAACTCCTCGAGAGACTTAGGATCCTGATCCTCATGGTAGAACCAGCCTGGACGGATGGAAACATCTGCCTCTCCGATTGAAAAAATCGTGCCCGAGGGATCCCCGTGCTGAAGATAGTTCAGCTCTGCTTCTGTTCCTAGTTTATCAGGATTCACCTTTTGCCACAGTGGATCACCTGCATACCCTCGTTCATTGCCAATCCAGCGGATACTGGTGCCTTCTGTTGAAAAAATCAAGCAAGCGCCCTGCAGGTCACGAATGGTTTCAAACCATTTTTCAAATTCATAATTAACCTTTTGCGCGCCCTCTCCTCTGGCACCATCCATCCAAACCTCAGCGAACTTACCAGCATTCCCATAGTTAGGATTTGATAAGATTTCCTTCAACTGAGCCAGATAATAGGCATTGTAGTCCGCTTCTCGGTCCACATGATAGAGGGGACTATGGGCATCCCACGGTGACAGGTAGACCCCCATATCCATATCAAACTCTGTGGCAGCTTGGGATACTTCAAGGAGCAAGTCGCCCTTTCCTCTCCTCCAAGGACTGACCTTAACCGAATAATCTGTGTGAGCTGTCGGATAAAGGACAAAGCCATCGTGGTGCTTGACCACCAAAATCAACTTTTTGAAGCCCGTTTCCTTGAGCACACGAACCCACTCACGCGCATCCAACTGACTCGGGTTAAAGCGCTCAGGATCCTCCTGTCCAGTCCCCCATTCTTGGTCATAAAAGGTATTAGAACCGAAGTGGATAAAAGCTGCTAGTTCATCTCCCAGATAAGCTAGCTGAGTCTGACTTGGTAACGGTCCATGCGGTTTGATTTTCTTCATCGTTATATATCTCCTTCTTTAGCAACTTCTCTTGTTCACAAGGTTATCCACAGGTTGTGGATAATAAACCATGATCTAACAGCCAGCTCTTTCCAACTCCAACTGGTAGGCTCAGGATTTTTCTCCTCAATATTCCCTCTTCAAACAGCTCTGTCATATGGTTCTGCTAACACCTCTCAGAATGCTACTCTCCATAATTATTCTCAGGCTTCTTTCAGGTCATTGTGTGAAGACCATTCACTCTCCAGACTTTTCCACAGATTGTGAATAAGTGATTATTCTAAACTATCACCTCGTCGACTATAACAAAAAATAAAAAGAGGGTCAATAAGATAATTATCTCTTCCTAAATACTCAGAAAAGATTCTATAATTTGTACAATTGAACAAGAAATGCTTCTCCAAAATCTATCTTCAAAAGAATGTTGCATCTTTTTATCCTTTCACACAAACATTTCTCTTTATACAGATCCAAGTGATAACCAGATGATAATTGGACACTTTTTGGTCATTTGTATATTTTTTGAAAAATTTTTTAAAAAAATTTTATATCCTTTTTATAGAAGTTTATGCATTTGTATCTATGTATTCTATCCTATGTTATGTATAATAACATAAAATTGTGCTAAATATTATAATTTATATTATTTTCCGAGAAATTATAGCCATTGACATTACCTAGGAATTGCGTTATAACATACATGTAAGCGGTACCCAAAATGGTGCCAAGTCAAAATTTTTAAGGAGGAAAATACATGTCTTCACATCCAATTCAGGTCTTCTCAGAAATTGGGAAACTGAAAAAAGTTATGTTACACCGTCCAGGCAAGGAGTTAGAAAACTTGTTGCCGGACTATCTTGAAAGGCTTCTTTTTGATGATATTCCTTTCTTGGAAGATGCTCAAAAAGAACATGATGCATTTGCCCAAGCTCTTCGCGATGAAGGAATTGAGGTTCTCTACCTAGAACAACTCGCTGCTGAATCATTGACCTCTCCAGAAATCCGCGATCAATTTATCGAGGAATACTTAGACGAAGCCAACATCCGTGATCGTCAAACCAAGGTTGCTATTCGTGAATTGCTTCACGGCATCAAGGACAACCAAGAATTGGTTGAAAAAACAATGGCTGGGATTCAAAAAGTTGAATTGCCAGAAATTCCTGACGAATCTAAAGATCTAACTGACTTAGTTGAATCAGATTATCCATTTGCAATTGACCCGATGCCAAACCTCTATTTCACTCGCGACCCATTTGCAACAATTGGAAACGCCGTATCGCTTAACCACATGTTTGCAGACACTCGTAACCGTGAAACACTCTACGGTAAGTATATCTTCAAATACCACCCAATCTATGGCGGAAAAGTGGATTTGGTCTACAACCGTGAAGAAGATACGCGTATCGAAGGTGGAGACGAGTTAGTTCTTTCTAAAGACGTCCTTGCAGTAGGTATCTCTCAACGTACAGACGCAGCTTCTATCGAAAAACTTTTGGTCAACATCTTCAAGAAAAATGTTGGCTTCAAGAAAGTTTTGGCCTTTGAATTTGCTAACAACCGTAAATTCATGCACTTGGATACTGTCTTCACTATGGTAGACTATGACAAGTTCACTATTCACCCAGAAATCGAAGGCGACCTTCACGTTTACTCAGTTACTTACGAAAACGAAAAACTTAAAATCGTTGAAGAGAAAGGTGACTTAGCTGAACTTCTTGCTCAAAACCTTGGTGTAGAAAAAGTTCATTTGATTCGTTGCGGTGGTGGCAATATCGTAGCAGCTGCGCGTGAACAATGGAACGACGGTTCTAACACTTTGACCATCGCACCTGGTGTGGTAGTTGTTTATGACCGCAATACCGTGACCAATAAGATTTTGGAAGAATACGGGCTTCGCTTGATTAAGATTCGCGGAAGTGAATTGGTTCGGGGCCGTGGTGGACCTCGTTGTATGTCTATGCCATTTGAACGTGAAGAAGTGTAATCGCTGTTCGGTATTCGTCAATAGAAAATGTAAAAAATAGAAAGAGGAAATAATAAAATGACAAATTCAGTATTCCAAGGACGCAGCTTCTTAGCAGAAAAAGACTTTACCCGTGCAGAGTTAGAATACCTTATTGGTCTTTCAGCTCACTTGAAAGATTTGAAAAAACGCAATATTCAACACCACTACCTTGCTGGCAAGAATATCGCTCTCCTATTTGAAAAAACATCTACTCGTACTCGTGCAGCCTTTACAACTGCGGCTATCGACCTTGGTGCTCACCCAGAATACCTCGGAGCAAATGATATTCAGTTGGGTAAAAAAGAATCTACTGAAGATACTGCTAAAGTATTGGGACGTATGTTTGACGGGATTGAATTCCGCGGATTCAGCCAACGTATGGTTGAAGAATTGGCAGAATTCTCAGGCGTTCCAGTATGGAACGGTCTAACTGACGAATGGCACCCAACTCAAATGCTCGCTGACTACTTGACTGTTCAAGAAAACTTCGGTCGCTTGGAAGGCTTGACATTGGTATACTGTGGTGATGGACGTAACAACGTTGCCAACAGCTTGCTCGTAACAGGTGCTATCCTTGGTGTCAATGTTCACATCTTCTCACCAAAAGAACTCTTCCCAGAAAAAGAAATCGTTGAATTGGCAGAAGGATTTGCTAAAGAAAGTGGCGCACATGTTCTCATCACTGAAGATGCTGATGAAGCAGTTAAAGATGCAGACGTTCTTTACACAGACGTTTGGGTATCAATGGGTGAAGAAGACAAATTCGCAGAACGTGTAGCTCTTCTTAAACCTTACCAAGTCAATATGGACTTAGTTAAAAAAGCAGGCAATGAAAACTTGATCTTCCTACACTGCTTGCCAGCATTCCACGATACTCACACTGTTTATGGTAAAGACGTTGCTGAAAAATTTGGTGTAGAAGAAATGGAAGTAACAGACGAAGTCTTCCGCAGCAAGTACGCTCGCCACTTCGATCAAGCAGAAAACCGTATGCACACTATCAAAGCTGTTATGGCTGCTACACTTGGTAACCTTTATATTCCTAAAGTATAATTTTAGATAATAAACCGTCTACCAACAGCTATGAGGGCTGCGACTAATAGCTTTAGTCCGGTCCTCTTTTATGTAATGGTAATCTATTATTTCTTATAAAATATGTGAAAAATCATTAAATTGAAATCTAAACGCATTCTATTGAGTGTGATAAAGGAGAATTTATGGCAAATCGTAAAATTGTAGTAGCTTTGGGAGGAAATGCGATTCTTTCTTCTGACCCATCAGCAAAGGCTCAACAAGAAGCTTTAGTTGAAACAGCTAAGCATCTTGTAAAATTGATTAAAAATGGAGATGATCTGATTATCACTCACGGTAATGGACCTCAAGTTGGGAATCTCTTGCTCCAACATTTGGCATCAGACTCTGAAAAGAACCCTGCCTTCCCACTCGACTCACTTGTCGCTATGACAGAAGGTAGCATCGGTTTCTGGTTGAAAAATGCTTTGCAAAATGCTCTCTTGGATGAAGGCATCGAAAAAAATGTTGCCTCTGTTGTAACGCAAGTTGTCGTAGATAAAAATGATCCAGCTTTTGTTAACTTGAGTAAACCAATCGGTCCTTTCTATTCAGAAGAAGAAGCAAAAGCAGAAGCCGAAAAAAGCGGAGCGACTTTCAAGGAAGATGCTGGCCGTGGCTGGCGTAAGGTCGTTGCCTCACCAAAACCTGTTGACATCAAAGAAATTGAAACCATCCGTACTCTTTTAAATAATGGTCAAGTCGTCGTAGCTGCAGGTGGTGGCGGTATTCCCGTCGTCAAAGAAAACAATGGACATTTGACTGGTGTCGAAGCGGTTATTGATAAAGACTTCGCTTCCCAACGTTTGGCAGAATTGGTTGAGGCAGACCTCTTCATCGTTTTGACAGGTGTAGATTATGTATTTGTTAACTACAACAAGCCAAACCAGGAAAAATTGGAACATGTGAATGTTGCCCAGCTGGAAGAATATATCAAACAAGATCAGTTTGCACCAGGTAGCATGCTTCCAAAAGTAGAAGCAGCTATCGCTTTTGTCAATGGTCGTCCAGAAGGAAAAGCAGTTATTACTTCCCTTGAAAATCTAGGCGCCTTGATTGAATCTGAAAGCGGAACAATTATTGAAAAAGGATAAGTTGTTTTACTAATAAGATGTATTCTATTTCTAGTATCTTTATATCAAATTAGAAATTATTCTTGAAAACATGTACAATATTTCAAAAGATATTAGTTTTTTAGACTTTAATATGGTAAAACAAATATAAATAGAAAGCGTTTTCTTGAATGTTTATTTAAGAAAGTAGTTGGTTTTTTACACTTTGTTAGACATCAGGAGGAAAAACAAATGAGTGAAAAAGCTAAAAAAGGGTTTAAGATGCCTTCATCTTACACCGTATTATTGATAATCATTGCTATTATGGCAGTGCTAACTTGGTTTATCCCTGCGGGGGCCTTTATAGAAGGTATTTACGAGGCTCAGCCTCAAAATCCACAAGGGATTTGGGATGTCCTCATGGCACCGATTCGGGCTATGCTAGGTACTCATCCAGAGGAAGGTTCGCTCATTAAAGAAACGAGCGCAGCGATTGATGTAGCCTTCTTCATCCTTATGGTTGGTGGTTTCCTTGGCATTGTCAACAAAACTGGTGCTCTTGACGTAGGGATTGCCTCTATCGTGAAGAAGTATAAGGGCCGCGAAAAAATGTTAATTTTGGTACTGATGCCTTTGTTTGCCCTCGGTGGTACAACTTATGGTATGGGGGAAGAAACAATGGCCTTCTATCCACTCCTTGTGCCAGTTATGATGGCCGTTGGTTTTGATAGCCTGACTGGTGTTGCAATTATTTTGCTCGGTTCTCAAATCGGCTGTTTGGCATCTACTCTGAATCCATTTGCGACAGGTATTGCTTCAGCGACTGCGGGAGTTGGTACAGGGGACGGTATCGTACTTCGTCTGATTTTCTGGGTTACCTTGACTGCTCTTAGTACTTGGTTTGTTTACCGTTATGCGGATAAGATTCAAAAAGATCCGACTAAGTCACTGGTTTATAGTACTCGCAAAGAAGATTTGAAACACTTTAACGTAGAAGAATCTTCATCTGTAGAATCTACACTTAGCAGCAAACAAAAATCAGTTCTCTTTTTATTTGTGTTGACATTCATCTTGATGGTATTGAGCTTCATTCCATGGACAGACCTTGGCGTTACCATTTTTGATGACTTTAATGCTTGGTTGACTGGTCTTCCAGTTATTGGTAATATTGTCGGTTCATCTACTTCTGCACTAGGTACTTGGTACTTCCCAGAAGGCGCAATGCTCTTTGCCTTTATGGGTATCCTGATTGGTGTTATTTATGGTCTTAAAGAAGATAAGATTATCTCTTCCTTCATGAATGGTGCTGCTGACTTGCTCAGTGTTGCCTTGATCGTAGCGATTGCTCGTGGTATTCAAGTTATCATGAACGACGGTATGATTACCGATACAATCCTCAACTGGGGTAAAGAAGGCTTGAGCGGTCTATCTTCACAAGTCTTTATCGTTGTAACTTATATCTTCTATCTACCTATGTCATTCTTGATCCCATCTTCATCTGGTCTTGCCAGCGCAACTATGGGTATCATGGCTCCACTTGGAGAATTTGTAAATGTCCGTCCTAGCTTGATTATCACTGCTTATCAATCTGCTTCAGGTGTCTTGAACTTGATTGCACCAACATCTGGTATTGTGATGGGAGCTCTTGCACTTGGACGTATCAACATTGGTACTTGGTGGAAATTCATGGGCAAACTCGTAGTCGCTATTATTGTAGTGACCATCGCCCTTCTTCTCCTTGGAACCTTCCTTCCATTCCTATAAAATAGTGAGTGAGGTGATTCCATGAAAATAGATATAACAAATCAAGTTAAAGATGAATTTCTTATATCATTAAAAACCTTGATTTCCTATCCTTCAGTACTCAATGAAGGAGAAAATGGAACACCTTTTGGACAAGCAATCCAAGATGTCCTAGAAAAAACTTTAGAGATTTGTCGAGACATAGGTTTCACTACCTATCTTGACCCTAAAGGTTATTACGGATATGCAGAAATCGGTCAGGGAGCAGAGCTTCTGGCCATTCTCTGTCATTTGGATGTTGTTCCATCAGGTGATGAAGCAGATTGGCAGACACCGCCATTTGAAGCAACTATCAAAGACGGCTGGGTATTCGGACGTGGTGTCCAAGATGATAAAGGCCCTTCGCTCGCAGCTCTCTATGCAGTAAAAAGCTTGCTGGACCAAGGTATTCAGTTCAAAAAGCGCGTACGCTTTATCTTTGGTACCGATGAGGAAAACCTCTGGCGCTGCATGGCACGCTACAATACCATCGAAGAACAGGCCAGTATGGGCTTTGCACCTGACTCATCTTTTCCTCTGACCTATGCTGAAAAAGGGCTTCTACAGGTCAAACTTCATGGCCCGGGATCGGATCAACTAGAGCTTGAAGTAGGAGGCGCCTTTAACGTTGTACCAGACAAGGCCAACTACCAAGGTCTCCTCTATGAACAGGTTTGTAACGGTCTCAAAGAAGCTGGTTATGATTACCAAACCACTGAACAAACCGTAACGGTTCTCGGAGTGCCAAAGCATGCTAAGGATGCTAGTCAAGGTATCAATGCTGTCATCCGACTAGCTACCATTCTTGCTCCTCTCCAAGAACACCCTGCTCTCAGTTTTCTTGCAACACAAGCAGGTCAAGACGGCACAGGAAGACAAATCTTTGGTGATATAGCAGATGAACCTTCTGGTCACCTATCCTTTAATGTCGCAGGTCTCATGATCAATCATGAACGTTCTGAAATCCGTATTGACATTCGGACTCCTGTCTTAGCTGACAAGGAAGAACTAGTAGAGTTGCTTACAAGATGTGCACAAAACTACCAACTCCGCTACGAAGAGTTTGACTATCTAGCGCCTCTATACGTCGCAAAAGACAGTAAACTCGTTAGCACACTGATGCAAATCTACCAAGAAAAGACTGGCGATAACAGTCCTGCTATTTCATCCGGTGGTGCCACTTTTGCTCGCACCATGCCAAATTGTGTAGCCTTCGGCGCCTTATTCCCAGGAGCGAAGCAGACAGAACATCAGGCAAATGAATGTGCCGTTCTAGAAGATTTGTACCGTGCTATGGATATTTATGCCGAAGCCGTCTATCGACTTGCAACTTAATCAGGCAACTGTTTCTACAAAAAAAAATCGACCGATTAATGAACTGCACCCCAAAAGTTAGACAGAATAAATCTAACTTTTGGGGTGTTTTATTATGAAATTGAATTATGAAGATAAAGTTCAGATCTATGAACTAAGAAAGCAAGGACAAAGCTTCAAACAGCTTTCAAAAAGATTTATGTGGATGTTTCTGGTTTAAAGTCATCTGAATCTTTGAGATGAGCTTTATAAATCGCTTTTTTCAGTGTTTGCACTGGTGTTTCGATAAACTCAAACTTTTTAGCCGTGGTATTGCCTGATTTTATAGTATATTGAAACTAGAATAGTACACCTCTACTTCTAAAACATTTTTAGAAATCGATTTGTCCTGTTCTTATTTCATTTTACTATATTTGAGCCACTTCGTCTTTAACGGCTTTATTCATAAGCTCTTGTAATTTTTCTTTACTATCAATTACTTCTGATTTTCCGTTGTAATTTATTGTAATAGGTTTTAACTTACCTAATTTCTCGACACGCTCATTAATTTGATCTTTTTTGAAGGCTGCATATGTTTTTCCTAAGATTTTTTCGAAAATATATTTATCAGATAGCGGTTTGCCTTCTTCTTCAGCTTGGTTTTTGTATTGATTTGAAACATAAGGAACAAATCCTTCATAGTAACCTAATGCTCCCATAAGTTCAAAAGCTTGTTTTCTAATTCAAACCATTGCAACTCAGATTTCAGCTTTTCAGATAAATCCTGCTCATCCAAATAATGACTTAAAATTAGTGCTGAACTCGTTTCTGTATCCTGTACAGGCTGATCACCCATACCATCAAAAAATAAACTCGTTCCTAGCAAGACCGAACAAGCTCCTATTGCATATGGCCTCAAAGAAAAACGCTGCTTTCTCTCAAATTGAAATTCTTTCATCCCATCTCCCATCATTCATTATTACTGTATATTTTGTATATCAGAAATAGTTTGTATTCACAAATCTTTCTAGTTATTCCCTTATCATTCCTAATTAAGGGAGATAACATACAATAATTTTTAGTTAAATGTATGTTAAATGTATATCGATGTTTTTTGTTTTTCTTAATAAACGCAATACAAAAAGAGCCTGTTGCCAAGCTCTTTGTACTCAATGAAAATCAAAGAGCAAACTAGGAAACTAGCCACAGGTTGCTCAAAACACCGTTTTGAGGTAGTAGATAAGACTGACGAAGTCAGCTCAAAACACTGTTTTGAGGTTGTGGATAGAACTGACGAAGTCAGCTCAAAACACTGTTTTGAGGTTGCAGATAGAACTGACGAAGTCAGTAACATCTATACGGCAAGGCGACGCTGACGTGGTTTGAAGAGATTTTCGAAGAGTATTAGTCTATTATTTCTTCTCAGCGCGAAGGGCTGACAAGATTTGTGTTCGGATATCATCCACACCATTTGGAGTATTTGGTAAAAAGATGGTTTGATTTCCTTTAGAGGCAAAGGTATTCAAGGTATCCAAATACTGGTTGGTCAAGAGGATAGACATGATTTGTTCTTCTGTCATGCCAACATTGGCTTCCTTGAGTTCGGTGATAGACTCTGCCAATCCATCCACAATCGCCTTACGTTGTTGGGCAATCCCCACACCATGAAGGCGGTCTTTTTCTGCTTCGGCTTCAGCTGCAGTGACAATTTTAATCTTGTCAGCTTCCGCCAATTCTTGTGCTGCGACCCGCTTACGTTGCGCCGCATTGATTTCATTCATGGATTGCTTAACTTCTGCATCCGGTTCGACTTTGGTAATCAAGGTTTTCACGATAATGTAGCCGTAAGTGGTCATTTCTTCTGCTACTTGGTGTTGAACTTCAAGGGCAATCTCATCTTTTTTCTCAAACAATTCATCCAAGGTTAATTTTGGAACAGAAGAGCGAAGAGCATCTTCGATATAAGATTTAATCTGAGATTCTGGACGTATGAGTTTATAGTAAGCATCTGTCACGCTCTGCTCGTTGACACGGTACTGAGTCGCTACATTCATCATAACGAACACATTGTCCTTGGTCTTAGTCTCAACCACAATATCACTTTGCAACAAGCGCAACTGAATCCGTGCTGCAATCGAGTCAATCCCAAAAGGCAAGCGAATATGAATACCGCTATTAGCAACCTTTTGGTATTTCCCAAAGCGTTCAATAATCGCCACCGACTGCTGACGAACCACATAAACTGTACTCAGTGTGACTATCACCAATAGGAGCACACAAACAATCAGAAAAATCATGAAAAATATTGCCATAATGGAACCTCCACAAGTATTTTTCTAGTATTATAGCACATTTAAAGAAGGCTGTGCCGTTTTTACTGCGATTTTTCCTGAAATGTCAATAATTAGAGGTGAATTGTCCTATTGTCGTCTAATCCTTGCTAAAATAACTCTTTATAAAAGGCAATCGTTTCTTCTAAGGTTGGCATAAATGGATTTCCTGGTGCGCAGGCATCAATCAAGGCATTCTTAGAAAGGTATTCAAAGTCGAAATCTTTTTCTTCAATACCAAGTTCAGTCAGTTTCTTAGGAATACCTACTGTCTCAGAAAGCTTCTCAATCTCAGTAATCGCATAATCGGCACATTCTTGATCTGATTTACCTTCTACATGAAGTCCCAAGGCTTTGGCAACATTGCGGAAAGCTTCTGGTACACGTTTAGCATTTTCACGTTCTATAACTGGTAGCAACATGGCACAGCAAACACCATGTGGCAAATTATATACTGCACCGAGTTGGTGAGCCATTGAGTGAACATAACCAAGACCAGCATTATTAAAGCTCATACCACCAAGGAAGATGGCATTGACCATACCTTCACGCGCTTCAATATCATGTCCATTTTCTACAGCACGAGGAAGATATTCCTTGATAAGCTCAATAGCACCAATAGACAGTTTCTTGGTTACATCATAAGCACCAGGTGTTACCAAAGCTTCAACAGCGTGAGTCAGAGCATCCATACCAGTAGCAGCAGTCAGGCCTTTAGGTTTGGAAAGCATGAGTTCCGGGTCATTAACAGAGATAAGAGCAAGGCTATTCTTGTCAACCATTACCATCTTAACCTTGCGTTCTTCATCAGTAATCACATAGTTAATAGTGATTTCTGCAGAAGTTCCTGCCGTTGTATTGATCGCCACAACTGGCAAGCCTTTTTTAGCAGACTTATGAAGCCCTTCATAATCCTGTGGTTTTCCACCATTTATAGCCATGATAGAAATACAACTAGCTGCATCCTGTGGAGAACCCCCACCAAGACTGATGATAAAGTCACAGCCATGTTCTTGCAAAGCAGCTACCCCATCTGTGACATTCTTACAAGTAGGGTTTGGCTCTACATCGCTAAAGATGACATATTCGATTCCTTCTGTATCTAGCGGTTTTAAAACCTTAGGCAAAATGTCACTTCCTTCGATAAACTTATCTGTCACCAAAAGTGCCTTTTTATAGCCAAGTTCCTTGATATAAGGACCCACTTCATTTACAACACCTTTACCAATAAGGTTGACTGCCGGAACATAAAATGTAGCCATATAATTTTCCTCCTGCGCCTTTGCGCTATCTATTTAACATCATTATATTACTTTTTGTATTCGTTTTCAATTATTTGTGAATTTTTTAACAAATATTTTTAAAAGGATAGGAGGGACGTAAGTTTACCTCCTATATAAACAAGTTTTATTTATGTAGTGGTCCCAACAACTGACATGCACGATAGTCTGCTGATTCTAGATCTTCTGTTCCAAATAAGGACCAATTTTTAGGTCTAAAGATATCTTCTTCGGGTACATTATGCATATTGACAGGAATTCTCAACATAGAAGCCAAGGTAATCAAGTCTGCTCCAATGTGTCCATATGTTATGGCTCCGTGATTAGCTCCCCAATTATTCATGACGTCATAGACAGACTTGAAAGCACCTTTTCCTGTCAAACGTGGAGCAAACCAAGTAGTTGGCCATCCTGGATCTGTACGATTATCTAAAGTATGGTGAACATCTTCAGGAAGTTCAAGTGTATAACCTTCTGCAATTTGTAGCACTGGACCAACCCCTTTTAGAAGATTGAGACGTACCATTGTTACTGGCATATCCCCCTTCGTCAAGAAACGAGTTGAGAATCCTCCTCCACGGAAGTATTCGCGGTTTGCTGGTGGGAAGTCTGTATTTTCAAGCATAGCCTGCACTTCACTTTCTTCCAACTCCCAGAATGGTTTCATAACAGGTTTGCCATCTCGAGTAGCTTGACCTGTACCATCTAATGTACAAGAACCAGAGTTGATTAGATGTAAGAAGCCAGCTGCAGCACGACCCTCTAAAGTATATCCTGTTACACGTTCAACAGCCTCTGGACTCCAATAAGTACGCACATCAGCAAAGATTTGTGGAGTATTTGTTAATAGATAATTAAAGAGCATAGACACACCATTTAGTGAATCATTCTCTGTCGCAAATACAAATGGTTTTCGAATACCATTCCAGTCAAACTGAGTATTGAGGAAAGTTTCCATAAAATCTCCATTTGGAAAATGGTCTGTCCACTGACGTTGACCTTGGAAACCAGCTACTAAAGCATGGTGACCAACTGCTTCTTCCTCAAAACCAAGTTCAGCAAGTCTTGGGTTACCAACCATTAAGTCACGTCCAATCATGAACATCTTAATAACAAATTCCCATTGTCTATCTTTTTCTTCACGGCTTAAAACAAGGTCTTCACGGTTATGGTCGAATCCTTCTTTTACGTTTTCTTTCACCCATTTGAGCGCACGTTCGAACTCTTCAGGGTCGTAAATACCACGGTCCATACGGCGTGTGAACTCCGTCATATCTACCGATTCATTTCGCATTCCTAAGTATTCTTGGAAGAAATCCGGATTTACAATAGAACCACCAATCCCCATCGAAACACTACCCATTGATAGGTAAGCAGTGTCTCTCATCAAGCCAGTTGCAAGAGCTGCCCGCGCATAACGTAAAAGTTTTTCTTTGACATCTTCTGGAATAGCTGTATCACTAGCTTCCTGGACGTCTCTACCATAAATCCCAAAGGCTGGAATCCCTTTTTGAGCATGTGAAGCTAGTACAGCTGCAAGATAGACAGCTCCTGGGCGTTCTGTCCCATTAAATCCCCAAATAGCATGAGGAATATCTGGAGACATATCCATAGTTTCACTACCATAACACCAGCATGGTGTAACTGTAATTGTTGCGCAAACATTTGATTTTTTGAACAACTCATGGGAAGCTGCAGCCTCTGGAACACGACCAATGGTAGATAGAGAAATCACACATTCCACAGGTTCCCCATCTGGATATTTCAATGTGCTTGAAATCAAATCTGCCACACTTTTAGCCATGTTCATTGTTTGTACTTCAAGTGATTCGCGTACACCTTGACGACGACCATCAATAGTCGGACGAATCCCAATACGTGGATGTTGAATCATACTATTTTCCTCTTATTTTTCTGTTTCTTTCATACTACCATCGCCATTATATTTACGGTAGCCTGGGTGATAATTTTTAAAATTACTTATAAGTATAAACCTCTACCTCTGCTAAACTTAAAGGAATTCCTGCGTTTCTCAAAGAAATTCTAACCTTTTTTCCCTTCAGTCCTTTTAAGTCTATGGATAGATTATTGCTTTCTAAACTGTCAATATGTTGTGTAAAAACTTCATAATCATTTGAATCATATATAATAATATCAAAATTTGATAATCTCTGAATTTCAGCATCTGTTCTATTATAAATAATTAACTTTTCTAATTCTTCGGTTTGTGCTAAATCTATCTCCCACCATGAAGGAGAATCTTCTTTGGTATGAGTCACTGAATGATGACTATAATCTCCGTTTTTATTTCCATCAACTGCTAGACGAGAAAAACCATTGTAATCCGTTGAACTCTGTCGAATTTCTTTGGTTAATGCAATATTAGAAAGTTTCTTCGGAGTTCTCTTTGAACCATAGACTTCAACTTCCGCTAAACTTAACGGAATAGCTGCTGATTTTAATTCTATTTTGACTAGCTTAGCCCCTACAGAAGGTACTTTTAAAGATAACAAACCATCAACTACTTTATCAAAATGTCTTCTAAAAACTTCTTCTCCTGATGAAGATAGAAAAATAACATCAAAATTAGATAAACGCTGAGGTTCGGCATCTGTTCTATTATAAATATCAACTTTAGAAACCGTAAACTCTTCTCCCAGATCGACCTGCCACCAAGCGTTAGAATCTGCCTTAGTATGAGTCACCGAATGATGTCCGTAATCTCCATCTTTATTACCATCAACTGCTAAAGCAGCTACACCCTCATAATTGGTTGAACTTTGAGTAGCTACCTTATTTGTAGAGACTACTTTATCTTCTGTTATTTTATCTATATCCTCTTCAGATTGCTTACCATCTGATTCTCTAAAAACCTCTACTTCTGCTAAACTCAAAGGCACTCCACTCGTTAGTAATTTAACTTTAATATACCTTGCTCCTTTTTCTTTGAAATCTAGACTAACAGATTCACCCGACAAATTATTAACATGTTTCTTAGCAACTTCGTTTTTATTATTGTCATATAGAATCACATCAAAATCAGATAGACGTTGAGTCTCAGCATCTGTGCGATTATAAATTTTAACAAGCCCAACTTTATCCATTTTTTTCAAATCGACTTCCCACCAAGAGGGATTATCTGCCCTAGTGTGTGTTACCGAACCAGAGTTAAAATTACCATTTCTGTTACCATCCACAGCTCTATTAGGGTCTCCATTGTAATCTACAGAACTTTGTGTTGTTAGTTTTGCATATGCTATATTCAAATTACCATCATTAAATTTATCTGGTGTTGGGAAAGAGACTGGACCTGTCCCCTCAGTATTTATAGACATCTCTACCATTCCATTATGATTAACCGTAATGGTATAAACATGGGTATTCTCATCCCAATTTTCTGTATAAGTATAATGATTTTTATCGCCACTTATATTTATCTGAGGTTTATGACCAGTATGCCCTTTTAATGTAAGTGTTGTTGTCCTAAAGTCATTATCTACAGGATTGATGGAATAATTTTTGCTTATCCAGTTCGCTAACTCTAATTCTTCTTTCTTCCAACTTTTTGATGCATCAAAATTTCCTGATAATGCCCACATAGCTGTCTTATCTGTCCTGTAATTATTCAATAAAATATGTAAATTATTTGGATTTTCTTTAACAACAGCGTAAGTATGTGGCGTCAAATCTAACGATAACGACTTTGTATTATTAGTATACATAGGCAACATTACTTGCTGATTTTTATTGATATTAGCATTACTATTATAAATATACCAGGAATTACCTACACGCTGAGCATACCCATCTCCTTCATAAAGTTTTGGATAAAGCGAGTTTAAATAGTTGACTTTACTAGACAATTCCTCACTATTTTTAGTCAAAATTTTTGCATTAGGGAATATAGATGAAATCTTTTCCTTATCAATTTTCTCATGTATTACAGGAAGAATATGATATCTCCCATTATTATATAAAGGCATTGTTTCATCATTCGAATAAAGTCCTTGATAAAATCCGTTTAATGAACTAATCCTACCTTCTCCATTCCAAAATACAGCTTTTGTTCTATTTATAACTTCTTCCTTACTTGGAGCTGGATTTTGTATAGCATGTCTAAAGAAAGGAATAATACCTTTAGTAAATGCTGGAGTTGGTACATCATTTGTCATAAATGTATACGCGGCACATTCAAAATTATAAACTGTGCCTCCCCCAGTATATACATTCATCATTTCCATAGCAATCATTGATTCTGGTTCCGATGCATAGGATCTCATATCCCTAGCTCTTCCAGTTTCAAATGTGTTTGTATAATGTTTTTCCCACCATTTCCATGTATCTGTTGATGAGCCCCAGTTATCACATAAGCCACTCAACCAAAATCCACTAACGATAGAATCTGTACCCGCATCATCTCTTATTGGCGTATTTTTAGTTGCCAACACCAAATTTTTATGATATTTTTGACTCGCTTCAAAGAATGTCGGATCATTCATAATAGTTTCCCAGAACCATTTTTCATGATCATGCCAGATAAAATGCGCTCCATATTTGGCACAAACTTCCAAATATTTAGCACTATGCGGAGCTAACTGGTTATTGTAAATCCAATAATTCTCAATATTTAAAACACCTTTTAACACACTATACTTTTGGAATTGTTCATCTAACCACTCTGGAGGAACTGTATTACGCTCTCCAGCCGACATAATAACCAAGAAAACTGGAATGTTTAGACTTTGAGCTTCCTCCAACATCTTGACATACCATTCTCTCAATTCTTTCGTATCTCGTGGAATACAACTTGTTGGTTTACAGACTTTTGCAGGATGAAGTTCAATCGCTGCATATGGCTTTACATCTTCAGGAATAGCTTCCCATGCTCCCTTCAATGTGTTCCCCCACCATAATCCGTTACCATTATCATTGCCATACAACGGAGAAAGCAACAATGGCGATTCATTATTAATCGTCGTTCTCATTTGAACACGATTATCAGCCTTAACTCCTGCTAACAATCCAAAACATAACATCCCAATACATACAAACAGTATTGTGATTAATTTTCTTTTTATTTTTTCTTTATTCATGACTTATACCTAAAAATTTAACTCAATAATTTTTTCTGAATTAAATACCAATTCAATATTTTGTACATCAGTATTTTTGCCATATATTCTTACTCTTACTTTTTGATCTTTGTTTCCTCCTTCCAATTTTAGGAATGTTATATCCCCATTTTTCCAAGCAAACGATACCTTATATCCTCCTCTTACTCTGAAACCTTTCACTTCTCCTTCTGACCAAGCAGAAGGTAAAGCTGGAATTAGTGATAACCAATTATGATGGCTCTGTACTAATAATTCACAAATTCCACTCACCAAACCTAAATTACCATCAATTTGAAATGGTGGATGGTCAAGAAATAAATTGCCAAGAGTCGCATTATTTAACAAACCATTAATCTGGTTATAAGCAGGTTCACCTTGATATAGTCTCGCAAAAAAATGAATCAGCCATGCAGCACTCCAACCTGTTTGTGTACTAGCATGCAAACCACTTACTAACCAATTATTAATCGCTTGCTCCCTATCCTGTGAAGATAAAAAGTTAGCGTTTGATAATCTTCTATTGATAGTGATTTTAGCTGCTTCTGCTAATTCCGGAGTTTTATGAATATCAATCTCATTATAAGGATAAAGCCCAAATAGAGGTGAAATGTGTCTATGACCAGGCTCTACTTCTTCATAATCCTCTAGCCATTCTTGTATTTGCCCATTACTACCTATTTTTGTTCTAGGTAATTTCTTTTTTAACTCCTTCACACGATTAATAAAATCCGAATTGTCTCCTAATTGTTTTGCAATTCCAATGCATGAATCACAAAAATATCTTAAAATTTGATTATCAATTGTAGATGATAGACAAGCATTTCCTTCAATACCATTTTTTAAGCGATATTTATTTTCCGGTGAGACACTTGGACCTGTCATCAAGTAGCCATCCACCTCAAATAAATAATCTTCAAAGAAAAGAAATGCTTCTTTTATCATTTCAAAATGTTCCGTAAGAATACGCTCATCTTGGAAATATAAATAGTGTTCCCAAATATGAGTACATAACCATGGAATAGTTAATACCCAAATTGCAGCCCCCATGGCATGAGATTGGGGAGCCGTATCGCCAAAACCATCCGTATTATGATGTGCTGTAAAACCTCTAGCTCCATACATTTTCTTAGCGGTTAGTCTTCCCGGTTCTCTCATTCTTTCGAGCATATCAAATAATGGATATTCTACTTCTGGTAAATCACATGGACCTACCATCCAATAATTCATTTGAGTATTAATATTAATCGTATATTTAGAACCCCAAATTGGATTTAATTCATCACACCATATTCCTTGAAGATTGGCAGGTAAACCATTCGGTTGACTAGACGATATTAACAGATATCTTCCATAATGAAATAACAAGTTAGTCAAGTAGTTACTATACTTTTTAGTGTTTTCAAGAAGTAGATTCGTTGGAATGCTAAGACAACCTTTACTATAGTCTAGTTTAAAATCAACTCTATTAAATTGCTCCTGATATTTTTTTACATGTTCATCTTTTTCTGTAAAGTAATCAATACTACTAAATTCTCCCTGAAGAGAAGAAATATCTATATTTCCCCAATAATCCGTCATTGATTTGAGATAAAGAAATACCTCTGTAGCATTCCGAATAACTATTGTCTCTCCCAATACACTTACTTCACCATCCGTAACCTTAGAATGACATACTACTTTAAACTGAACACCTTTTCTACCTCCAGCAGAGGCCGACATTAAAATTGTACTTGAATCCAGTTTAGATACTTCGTCATTAAACCGTTTATTTCTACCCAAATTAATGTTTAAATTTAATGTGTTTTGAACTGATGACACTATACGGCAACATAAAATATTCTTATTAAAACTCGTAAAATATTCTCTTTTTATTTGTAAATTACAACTATTAGGCTCAAACACAACATTAGAAATAGCTGTATCTAAATCTAGCTCTCTTTCATACAATGAAAGAGCACAAGACTGAATATCTATATGCTCAATGTAAAGTTCCCCAAGTAATTCATAGTGGCTTTGATCTCTTGGGGTAGCAAACATTGTTAACTTTATCAATTCTTCGGCTTTCTGAATTTCTCCATCTAAAAGATATTCCCGAATTTTTTTAAGATGCAATAGTGAGTCTGGATTATTTCTATCTGACTTTCCTCTATACCAAATAGTCTCATCGTTTAGTTGAATACATTCTTTTGTAGCTGAACCATAAATCATACCACCTAAATGACCGTTCCCAATCGGCAAGGCTTCATTCCAATTTGAGGCAGCTTTCTTATACCATAATTTCACTCTTTACCTCTCTTCCAAAATGGAGGTGATATCCCAAATACCACCTCCACACTTTCTACTACTTCAAAATTCCTAAAACAACTAGGATAACTCCAATAGCCATAACACTAAAGATTAGTACAACCGGATTCTTTCCTTTTCTAATTAATTTACACATTAATAAAGTCAAAGCCATAGGGATAAATCCTGGAATTAATTTTGTAATCATTTCTTGAACAGAAATAACAAGTTCCCCCTGCTTAAATTCTAATCCAAAATTAATACCAACCATTGATGGAATCAAACCACCCACTAGTACTAGCCCTAATGCTGTCGCCATACTCGTAACGCGATTCAATGTTCCTTTTGTATTATTTTCTTGGATAAGACTAGAACCCTTAGTATACCCATATTTCAAACCGAAATATTTAACAGGAATATTAATAATATTAAACAATATTAAGGCGATAAAGATACCTAAAGCACCGCCGTCTTTAGAATAAGACGCACCAATACTAAAACAGATAGGAACTAGTGTCAGCCAGAACAAACTATCTCCTAGACCAGCCAGTGGCCCCATCAAGCCAACTTTAATACCAGTAATTGAAGCTGCACCTTCATTTCCTTCTTGTTCTTCCATAGCGGAAGTAACTCCAAGAATAAATGGTGCCGCTGTTTGATGAGTATTGAAAAACTCAAGGTGACGTTTCATTGCAGGAGAAGCTGAATCTTTGTCTGGGTATAGTTTTTTCAATACTGGAAGAATTGTATATAGAAAACCTAGGTTCTGCATTCTCTCATAGTTCCATGAAGAACCATACATAAAACTTCGTTTGAAAACTTTTTTAAGTTCAACTTTAGTTACTTTATTATTCATCATAGATCAAGATCCTCCTCAACATCACTACTTGAAGTTGTTTCTTGTGGTTTACTTCCAATCATATCGTAGAAGTATGCTACCGCAATACCAACTAGTGAGATCCCAATGGTTGACATTCCTCCATACACAGAACAAATGAATCCAATCAACAAGAATACCCACATATTTTTCTTGAGCATCATATTTAAAAGCATACCAAAACCAATTGAAGGTAGTAAAGCAACTGCAGAGTTAAGTCCCTGCATAACGATTGGTGGAACCTTAGCAAACAAGTCTGCCACATATTCCCCTCCAAGCATAATAGCTAGGAAAATTGGTACAATTTTAAATAACGTGATTAAAACCAAACTTGAATAATGATAAAAACCGATCTTTGAATAATCTCCGTTTTTAGCATCATTATCAGCTTTTTTCACAAAATAAACATCTAAAGTTTTTGCAAGAACATCCAACTGTTGGGTAGCAACTGCAATTGGAACTGCTATAGCGATACCAGCAGTTTCTCCTTGACCAGATAAAATACCAAATGCAGTACCAATAATCGCACCTGAAATAGTATCTGGTGGAGTGTAACCTCCAATACCTGTTACACCGAGCCAAGTTAATTCAAGAGCTGAACCAATAAGAACACCTTGGGTGAAATCTCCTAAGACTAAGCCAACCATTGCACTTGTAACTAACGGACGGTGAATCATAAATAACGGTCCATTATAGTCAATAGTGGCAATAATCCCAACTAATGTCACCAGTAATGCTTGTGTGAATAGCATATACTGTACCTCCTTAAATTATTTTTATAAAAATTTTTCCAACATTGTAACTTTATCATTAGGAACCATTTGAATTTCAACTCTCGTTCCCTTATCAACTATTTTCTTAAAATAATATTTGTCTTCTTCACCTAGAGCTACACCTCCCGTTACCTTTTCATTTTCCTCCGTTTTACTCATCTGTCCTACATTGAGGTACTCCAATTTTAAATTTCCTTCAATAGAATCATACACATCTTTTGGATTTGTATATATCAGCATTGTTCTCTTTTTTATTGGCACAGAGTTTAAAACTTCCACAAACCGTTTTACACTAAAGAAAACAATTTTTAAACCTACCGGTGCAGAAATCTTTAAAATAGATTGTCGTGTTTTATCTTCTGAGATGCGATCATTAACAATGATAACTTGCTCAATATCATACTTTTTTAGCCACGTAGTGACAACTTGACCATGTACCAGACGGTCATCAATACGAACAAACTCTATAGACATAAATCCTCTTCCTCCTCTACGTTAAGTTGTTGTTTAACATTAAACAAACTATTTTGAGCATTTTGAACAATTTCTTCTAAATTGATTTTTGAATCATAACTTGATATTAATTCCACTAGGAGAGGGATATTAAACCCTGTTACAATATCAACTGAATCCAAATTTAAAAACCGTGACAAAGCCACATTATTAGGACTTCCTCCAATCAAGTCAGTCAAAACGATAACCTCTTGATTTGAGTCTAACAGTTCATTTACTTGATTTTTAAAATAATGTTCAAACTCTACAATATTCTCTCCAGGCATCAAACCTAATGTCCTAACTCTATCATTTGTTGTCTCACCAACAAACATTTCTGCGGTCATGAGAGCTCCGCTAGCAAAATTACCATGACTGGCAACTAAAATTCCTCTATTAAACATTTTCTCTTTCAACAACTACTCCTTTCTTAAGGATAATATTAGCATAAAGTGAAGTTTCTCCTGTAGCAACAATAGCATAAGCTTTCTTACTACGTTCATAAAAGTCTTCTCTTCTAAGATAAGTAATCGTTTTAAGATCTGTACCATGACCTTCAATCATCTGTCTATAGGTACCCCATATCTTAGGAATATCATCACCCGAAACAACGTTCATAAACTGAATTGAACTATCGACGTAACTATCTAATGGCATTAAATACAGAATGGAATCTAATAATTCTGGAATATTTACACCATCACAACGAATTAGCTTATTTGTACATGAGGCAGAAGGATAATTCGCGTCAGCTAATACTATTTCATCTCCATGTCCCATTTCCATTAAAGTCTTCAATAAATCTGGAGAAATATTTTTCGGTATATGTTTTAACATTAATATCCTCCCTATTTTCTCTGACCGTATGTTTTAAATTTTTCTGCCATCAATTCCATCTCCTCATCAGGAAGAACTACTGGCTCTCCAAAATTCTTAGCTAAACAATAAATTTTTGCACAATATTCAACTTCTTCAACAATATTAAATGCATTCAATAAATTTTGTGCACCTGCTAAAATTCCATGATTCGCTAGTAAAACTGCTCTACGACCTTCCATTGCTTTAGCTGCATTCACAGCCAATTCTTTCGTACCATATGTTGCATACTCAGCTACCCGAACATCTTTCCCTGCCACTGCAATCATATAATGACTCGCTGGAAGTGGTTCTCTGAGACAAGCTAATACTGTTGCATAAGTTGTATGAGCATGGATAATTGCATCGATATCATCACGAGTTTGATATTGAATCAAATGCATATACCATTCGCTAGATGGCAAGCGTTCTCCCTCTACAACATTTCCATTAATATCCATCACTACAATATCGGATTCTTTGATTTCAAAGAAATCAATACCCGACGGGGTAATTGCCATCAATTGTTTTTCACGATCGAAAACGCTGAGATTCCCACCTGTTCCTTTCGTCAAATCTGTTTCTACTAGCTTCTTACCATATTTAATTAATTCTTGTTTTACATCTGACATCCTTGTCCTCCTCATATCAAAACACTAAATATTTTTCAATTCACCAATTATCCCCCCTTCCTGCACAAAAGCTAAGAAGGGGGAGGGAGGCAAATTTACAAACTCTCAATCTTTTTAATTCTTTTGGGAGTAATAACTCTCTAATTGTAGGAACTCCTCAATAACATGGTGAGCTTCTTCCATCCCTTTTAATTGTCCCATAGCTATGAGCTGCACAACAATATTCCCCACAGCTGTACCCTCAGTCGAACCTGTAAGAACCTCTTTACCAGTTCTATCAGCAATCATTTGGTTAAAATAACTGGCTCTAGCACCTCCTCCAATCACATATATCCTCTTATAAACCTTATGAGTTAGTTCTTCTAGTAACTCTATCGCTTTCCTATACGTTTCAGCTAGGCTTTCATAAACAATCTTAAATAGTTGTCCATCTGTCCACTCTCTAGTTTCATGATGATAAGCTAGATATTCTGTCAAAGTCTTGTGCATATCAGATTCTGTTGCAAATTCAGTTGATTCAGTATCAATCAGAGGAAGATTTTCTTTTTCTTTCTCCACCATTGTCCTAATATCATCAAAAGAATAGGCTTTCCCTCTTCGTTCAAATGAACGTCTTAGTTCCTCTATAATCCACAACCCTGTACAATTCTTCAGAAATGTAATCTCTCCATCTTTACCGACTTCATTTGTAAATCCATAACTGAAGGATTCGGTAGTAAGAATCGGTGAAGTAAGTTCCACTCCAACCAAAGACCAAGTACCTGATGAAATAAATAAACTACCTTCTGTCTTAGGTACTGAGACAATCGCACTTGCTGTATCATGACTACAAACATTCACAACAGGAATATCGCCTAAACCATACTCCTTTTTTATCCTTCCAAGAACATTTCCCTCTGAAACAATTTCAGGAAGTAAAGATGAATCCAATTCAAATAGTTTTAAGATATTCTGATTCCAATTTTGACTCCTAGGATCAAATAATTGAGTTGTTGAAGCAATGCTTTTTTCTGTAGCAAACTTACCTGTCAAGAGATAATTAAACAAATCTGGCATTAAAAGAATCTTATTGGTCTTATAGAAAGAGTCAGGAGATTCTTGACGTGCCTTAAAGAGTTGAAACAAGGTATTTATCTCCATAATCTGATTTCCTGTCTCTGAATACAGTTTTTCTAATTCAGTCATTTCAGATATTTCCTTTAACACTCCCTTTGTTCTTTCATCACGATAATGAACAGGTTGTGATAACAGCTTACCTTCATTATCAATCAGTCCAAAATCAACTCCCCATGTGTCAATACCGATAGATAAAATCTTGTAACTAGTATTAGCCAAGCGGATACTTTCAAGAATTTTAGCTAGTAGAAAGTCAATATCCCAAGATAAATACCCTTTTACTCTAATAGGTAGATTAGAAAAGCGATTTATTTCTTCCATTACTAGTTTATTTTCAGAAAGGTAACCAACGATTGCTCTTCCAGAAGTCGCACCTAAATCTATTGCTAAAACCGCTTCCATTTTTCTTCTCTCTTCGTCCTTGATTAACTTTATTATAATCCCCACGTTTTATTTTTTCAATATGTGAACGCTTACTTGAATAATGTTCAAATGTTAACCCAATATTCATAAAAATAATTCAAATTCCTCCAATTTGTGCTATAATATAGTTGAAATGATAAATTAGGAGGAGCTTATGATAAAAGATGAACGTGTACTTGAATTGATTGAAATTATTAAAAAGAAAAAAAGAATTGCCGTAAAAGAGCTGGCAGAAATCACTTTCTCCAGCACAAGTACCTTACGTCGTGATTTAATTTTCTTAGAAAATCAAGGTCTTATCAAAAGAAAGCACGGATACGTGACCCTGTCCTCTATGAACACAATTGAACTTTCTCATCAAATACGGGAAGGAGAAAGTACTAGGCAAAAAAGACTAATCGCTAGTCTCGCTAAAGACTTTATTCGGTCTGGTATGTGTATCTATCTAGATTCCAGTACGACTGTCTACGAACTTTGTCCCTATCTTTCTGAACTTGATAATTTGATTATTTTTACAAATGGTTTACATACTGCACAAACCCTATCTGAAACTGTTAAAGATAGCTCCAAAATCTTTATCACATCTGGCGAGGTCAAACATCAATCCTGTTCCGTGGTCAACTATGATAAGGAAAATTCTTTATTAGATCATTTTAATATAGATTTAGCATTTTGTTCAGCAAGAGGTATTGATGACCAATATGTTTATGAAGCTTCTCTCAGCCAAGCTATTTCAAAAAAGAATATTATTGACAAAGCCCATGAAACCATCTTACTGATTGATAGTTCTAAATTTTACAAGACTGGATTTTTTAAAATTAATCCCCTCTCCAAATACACAACCTTTATTTCTGACACCTTGCCAGACCAAAAATTATTAGATGCAGTCGAATTATTTGATGGAGAATGGGTTTCTGATATTCAATGAAAATCAAATAGGAAGCTAGTCTCAGCTTGCTCAAAGTACAGATTTGAAAACTGATCAAGTCAAGTCCCCCATGGACACGGCAAGACGAAGCTGACATGATGTGAAGAGATTTTCGAAGAGTATTCGTTCTGTCTGCTGACTGATTTACAAATATTCACCACATGACATTATTTTCTTAGCAACCCCAAAAACAGAGGCTGGACAAAAACTCAATTTCAGGAGAAAATGGAGTAAACCTTCCCACAATAAAACGCATAGTATCAAGTTTTTGCACACCTGATATTATGCGTTTTTCTGATTTTAAAGATTTTTCTCTTAGATCTGATATTTCAAGAATTAAGTGACCTTGATGATCTAAATGTATTGTGGTATACTATTTTTGTCATCGGTTACCGATTACGTTCCTTACGGTTCGTGAGAGGAGGTGAAACTAATGAGCCTTATACCAGAGCTTGCTCTTACTATTATAGCAGATGTTATAGCTGGAATTATCTTGTATTTCGTCTGCAAATGGCTAGATGGTAAGAAGTAGACCGACTGACTAGCCTATAAACACCCGTTAAATCGCTAAGATACGTCAAAAAAGCCCTTAACTACGGCCATAGTTAGGGGCTTTGGTGTTCTAATGAACCTTATCAATTAACTACATTTTAGCATATAAGTCCTAATATTTCAAGCATTAAGCAATGTTGATGATCTAAATTTAATGTGATATATTATTTTTGTCATCGGTTACCGATTACGTTCCTTACGGTTCGTGAGAGGAGGTGAAACTAATGAGCCTTATACCAGAGCTTGCTCTTACTATTATAGCAGATGTTATAGCTGGAATTATCTTGTATTTCGTCTGCAAATGGCTAGATGGTAAGAAGTAGACCGACTGACTAGCCTATAAACACCCGTTAAATCGCTAAGATACGTCAAAAAAGCCCTTAACTACGGCCATAGTTAGGGGCTTTGGTGTTCTAATGAACCTTATACACTAACTACATTCTAGCATATAAGTCCAGATATTTCAAGAGTTTTATTTATTTTTTCAGGTTCCCTTAGTTCTGAAAGGTCTATAATGAAGTTAGCCATCTAGTATCAAAAAACCGACTAGCTCTTATGAACTAGTCGATTTCTCATCAATGCGCCAACATTTCTTGGGCGATTTCTTGGCCAGATAGGTTATCTGGGTAGTAGGTTGGCCAGTTGTCCATTTCTTCAAAGAGGGCTTCTTGGCTTGTGCCTCCAAAGAAGATATGGAAATGTTCTGCCTTAACTGGGGCGATATTGTGGTCACTAAACTGAACATACTTGAATTGTCCAGCGTCAGCATCTGTGGCTTCAAAGAGGAAACGCACGCCACGATTGCCTTTCTTGTAAGTCAAAATTTTCTTACCGACATACTTGTAAGTGTATTTCTTGCTTTGTCCACCTTGAACAAATTCCATAGTATTATCAGTAATGTTAATCTTAGTCACATCTGTCTGATAGCCTTTTGTATAGTAAGCCTTGTACTCAGCCTGGGTCATCTTACCAGTCAACTTAGCCTTGTAGTCAAAGACTTGGTCAAACGTGCCGTCTTCAAGGAAAGGATAAACTGATTGCCAGTTATCTGCATAGTCACTCAAGGTACGGTCCTTGACAGCTGCATCCTCGAAGTAACCATTTTGGACTGTCTTGGTATCCTCTGCCTTTTCAGGTTCGATTGCTGGGCCTTCTTGGTCTGTTGTTTGTTTCAAAGCCTTGAGGTTTTTCTCCATCACGGAAATGTAGTTTTCTCCAGCCTTGGTGTCCTCTTCTGTCAGACTTTCTAAAGGATTGAGGACATCAGTTTTGACACCTGCTTCTTTTGAAAGTGTGTTAGCAAGGGCTTGTGAGGTATTTTCTTCAAAATAGATATAGGCGATTTTATTTTTCTTGACATACTCTGTCAATTCTGCCAAGCGAGCAGCTGATGGCTCTGCATCTGGAGAAAGGCCTGAGATTGCGACTTGTTTGAGTCCATAGTCCAAGGCAAGATAGTTAAAGGCTGCGTGTTGAGTCACAAAGCTCTTTTGTTTTGCTTGAGACAAGCCTTCTGCGTAAGCCTTATCCAAGGATTGCAATTTTTCGATATAGGCAGCTGCATTCTTCTCAAAGGTCTCTTTTTTATCAGGATAATCTGCTGACAAGCTGTCACGAATGTGCTCTACTAGTTTAATGGCACGAACTGGTGATAACCAAACATGGGGGTCAAACTCATGGTGATGACCTTCTTCTCCATGGTCATGGTCTCCCTCTTCTTCCTCGCCACCTGGCAAGAGCAACATATCGCCTGTCGCCTTGATGGTTTTCACTTTTTTCTTATCCAAGGTATCTAGCAATTTAGGTACCCATGTTTCCATGTTTTCATTTTCATAAACGAAGGTATCTGCATCTTGGATTTTGGCAACTGCCTTGGCAGATGGTTCGTATTCATGAGGTTCTGTCCCAGCACCGATTAGGAGTTCTACATTAGCCGTATCTCCTGCGACTTGCTTGGTAAATTCATAGACAGGGTAAAAGGTTGTCACGATATTGAGTTTACCATCTGCCTGTTTTTGATTGGAACAAGCCACTAAAAACAAGGCACATAGACTGGCTAGTAATAAGCTAATTTTTTTCACATTCGTCTCCTATTTGATAAAACGTCTTACTAAACTGATTAGTATAAAGACAGTTACAAAAATAATGGTAATACTTGCACTTGCAGGTGTTTCTGCATAGTAGGAAATATAAAGTCCTGCTACCATTCCCAAAAAGCCAATCGCACTGGCAAGCAGCATAACCGATTTAAAGTTTTTCCCCAGACGCAGGGCAATACTAGCTGGCAAGACCATAATGGTCGATACCAGAAGAGCTCCTGCTGCAGGAATCATAAGGGCAATAGCCACCCCTGTCACCATGTTAAAAAGAATGGACATGGTACGAACTGGCAAGCCATCCACAAAGGCCGTATCTTCGTCAAAAGTTAAGATATACATAGGACGAAGAAAGAGAAAGGTCAAAATCAAAACAACCGCCGCAATGACAAAGAGGGAAATGACCTGTTCTTCACTGATAGTCACGATCGAACCAAAGAGATATTGGTCCAAACTCATTGAACTCGAGCTTTTACCCTTACTCATGACAATCAGAGAAACAGCCAGACCTGTTGACATGAGGATAGCTGTCCCGATTTCCATAAAGCTCTTGTAAACTGTACGGAGATACTCCAGAAAGACCGCCGCAATCAAGACAATGGCAATAGTAGAAACAGTTGGAGAAATCCCCAAAACCAGACCAAAGGCTACACCTGAAAGTGAGACGTGGCTAAGGGTATCACTCATCAAACTCTGACGACGCAAGATGAGGAAGGTTCCCAATACCGGTGAGAAAAGACTCATAGCAATAACCGCCAAAAAGGCGCGTTGTATAAAGTCGTAAGATAATAAACTAAGCATGGCCCACCTCCTGGCCATTCTCATGAACGTTGAAACAACGCCATGGCGAGTCTTGGTTACGGACTAGATGAATATTGCGATCCGCATAATCCTTAACTTCTTCAGGGTCATGGGTAATCATCAAAACAGCCTTGCCATGATGATGGGCGCTGTGGTGCATGAGTTCGTAAAATTCATTTTTACTTCCTGCATCCATCCCCGTTGTCGGCTCGTCTAGGATAAACACATCAGGGTCAGAAGCAAACATACGCGCAATTACCGCTCGCTGCTTTTGTCCCCCAGATAGAGACCCCAAGCGTTTGTCTCGATGTTCCCACATGCCAACTGAGTCCAGACTAGCCTTGATATGCTCCTCATCATGAGCATTCAAACGACGGAACCAGCCTTTTCTCGGATAGCGACCCGACTTGACAAATTCATAGACCGTACTTGGAAAACCAGCATTAAAACTGGCAATTTGTTGAGGAAGATAGGCTATTCTCAATTTCTTACCTTGCGTATTTGTCTTTGAAATAGCCACCTTTCCAATGCGTGGTTGCAGAATTCCAAGACTGGCCTTGATGAGCGTCGTCTTAGCCGCTCCATTTTCCCCAGTCAAGGTAACAAATTCCCCACTATCAACACTATAATTGATATGTTCAAGAACAGGCTCCTTATCATAATAGAAGGACAAATCCTCTACCGTAATATATCTCATTATTTGATTTCTCCTACTAAAGCAGTCAAAAACCGCTGAATCACTTTTTGTTCATTTGGAGTAAACTGAGTCGCCACTTGTTCATAGGTTAAAAGTGTATACTCATGGTGATGGTGGTGCTCCTCAGCGATTGGACGAGCCAAGTCAGTCAACTGATAAAAAATCACACGCGCATCTTTAGAATCTTTAGATGTTTCCAACATCCCTTCCTTGACCAAAGACTTAATGGCCTTGGTAACTGCCGCCTGACTGACATTGAGACGACGGGCCAATTCTGAATTTGTTAAAGATTCCTCTGACAAGAGCATAAGGATATGCTCCTGAGTATTGGTCAGGGCCACCTCGCTAGTGCAATGACCTATTAGGATTTCATGCTGATTTTCCGCCTGCAAAATCACCTCATTCAAAAAAGCATTGATATCCTTTGCTAGCTGTCTCATATCTGACTCCTTTCCTTTTAGACTTCTCTTTTTTAAGAGAAAAATACTATTCTTTGACATTTTGTTTACCAGTTAATTATATCACAAGCAAAAAAAGAGTCAAGAAAAAACGTGAAAACTAGTTTCATTCTTGAACTCTTCTATATTATATTATCTATTGAAATTCTTTGACATCTCCATCATAAGTCGCCCAATCTTTGCTGAAAAAGCGCTCATTCAGATGGTAAGTCGGAGCTGGTGTGGGATTGGATAGGAAAGGATCAACTGCCTTGTCAAAAGCCAACCAACCCAACCAACCAAGGTGAATGGTGTCCTTCATAAAGAAAGGCTCCCCGCCGTCCTTAGAAAAATCTGCTATATTGGTAAACCCTTGACTTTCTAACTGGTAGCGAATCTTCTGCACCGTTTGTTGGTACATATCCTCTCGTAGACCAGCATAGTCCATCCATTTTTTATTAACAGGTGGAATGATAAAAATCGGGTTTACCTTAGATTTAGAAAACTGTGTTAAAACCAACTGCAAGTCATTATACTCTGGCGACTTGAGATAGGTAAAGCTTTTCTGAGAATCCTTTAATTTCTTCAAATCCTTCTTGATCTGCTCATTATAGAAATAATTTTCCATTCCCATCTCATTATTGGAAGTATTTTTTTCAGCATCTGCTTTGACAACATCTTCTATTGCTTGATAAGAAAACTGGTCTGGCAAGATTTTTAAATACTTAGCTACATGCTTATCGTAGTTAACATAGCCTCTAACCGAAAACTGACCAAAAAAGGAGGCTTGGCGTTCATTAAAACGAGCCAATAATTCAATCATTTCATTGTCTGCTGTCGACAATTCTTCTTTACTTGCCAACTTCTGAACCAGGTCCTTCATAGCTACGTTTGGGAACTGTTGCAGTAAGCGAGTCGCTGCATATTGACTAGCCTGATCCCCAGATTGATGTTTCAGAAAACTAGTCAACTGGTCTCCATTAAAATACTGCTGGAAGGCTGCTGGATCATAGCCATTTTTACTGAACCACTGAGGTGAGATAACATACACAACTTGTTTATTCTCCAGCTGTGGTAACATCTGTTGCATTCCAAAATATTGGTTAAGCGATGCAGCTCCCCCCTGTCCTAAAAGATAAGGACGGTAGGAACGATTGTATTTCTCAGCTAATACCGCAGGATGAGCACCGTCAAAACGAAGCCATTCACTAGAGCCAAAGAAGGGAACAAAACGCACATTTGGATCAGATAGTGCTCTGACTTTTTGACTTCGCTCCTTAAAACTATCGATAGTAGTAGCCACTGCTGAACGCTTTTCAGCTCCTAGATTATGACGCATCTCAGTAGGATAAAAGAAAATGAGCAGAAAAACCAACAAACCAGCGATCAAGACCGGTCCGAAGATCATCCATAAGCGTTTAAGCATTTTGTAGCTCCACAATACCAGCTATGATTTTATTAGCTGTATTCCAGTCGTCACGACCAAACTCTGTTACAGGGACACGAATGTCAAAACGGTTCTCAATTTCCACAATCAACTCAACCGTTCCCATACTATCCAAGACACCTGCATCAAAAAGATCTTCATCCATCATGTCAGAAACATCTTCCATAAACAACTCATCAATAATTTCGATAACTTCTGATTTGATATCCATATTTTATTTCCTTTTATTTTTTAAACCATAGATTATTCAAGAATCCAGAAAAGATTAAGAATAACAACATGACAACATGGAAAGTGACAACCATACCAAGCAACTGAATCCAGCGATTCTCAGGTAGGGCAGCCTTCCCTTCTTTTTTCCGTTCCTTATTGAGTGTTTTTTTCTTGCGAACCCAGGCATCATTGATGACCAAGCCTAGTCCATGAAAGAGTCCATAGGCGATATAGTACCAGGTCACGCCATGCCAAAATCCCATAATCAGCATATTTACAATGTAGGCCATGCTTGAGGTTACATTACGATTTTTAAAGACTTTCTTTCTGGTTAACACCATCACCATTCGCATAAAGACAAAGTCACGGAACCAGAAGGACAGACTCATATGCCAGCGATTCCAAAACTCCTTTAAATCCCTTGATAAAAAGGGCTTGTTAAAGTTGATAGGGCTACGGATTCCCATCAAGTTTGAGATGGCCAAAGCAAACATAGAATAACCTGCAAAGTCAAAGAAGAGCTCCAGACCAAAAGTATACATAACTGCCAAGGCATAGAGATTAAAGAAGCCACCTGACTGCAAGGCTAAATTCTTCAGAGGAGGTAGTAAGGTCTCTCCTAAAACATGAGCTAGGATAAACTTATACAAAAAGCCCCGCATGATATAGCGGACAGATTCATCCAGCATATCCATCAACTCATCTCGCTCAGGAATGGTCTGATAATTTTCATTAAATCGCTTAAAGCGATCGATTGGACCACTCGAGAAAGTTGGCATGAAGAGAAGGAAACGGAGGAATTCCCAGAGGGTAAAATCCTTAATCACTCCATCTCTCAGCTCGATGATAATCCCAACCGAACGAAAGGTCAGGTAAGAAATTCCCAAGAACCCAAGCAAAGACTGCGTTCCATTGATAGCTGGTTGCACCTTGACAAAGATAATCGGAAGTAGGGACAGAAAACTAACTAAGTAGAAGACCCACTTGCCATCCTTGCTTTTTCGATAATGCTTGTAGAAAAGCAGGAGCAATATTTCCCAGCAAAGGTAAATACCCAAGGCAGCTAGTTGATTGGTCTTTCCACCCACCAACATGGTGACAATAAAGAAGAGACTTACCAACACTTCATACCAGGCAAAGCGTTTCTTGAAAAAGAGGCCTATAAAGATGGGCAAGGTTGCAGCAATCACATAAACAAAATACTGAGGATTGCCATATGGCTCTAAATGAGGAAGCTGTTGAAAAAACTCCATCATCTCTTATTCACCTCGTTAATCAATCCTTTGATGTCAATCTTTCCATTTGGAGTTAGTGGCAAACTGTCTCGGTAAAGGAATTTAGATGGCATCATGTAGGACATCATGATGTCTGTCAGGTCTTCCTTGATGGCCTTGGTAATATCGATATCTCGCTCAAACTGCTCACGAACACCGTCTTTTAAGATGACATAAGCCAATAGATTTTGTACCTTGTGGTCCTTGTTATAGCGCGGTACTGCGACAGCAGATTCGATAAAGCGAGACTTGTTGAGGTTTTGAGAGACATCTTCTAACTCAATGCGGTAACCGTTAAACTTAATCTGGAAGTCCATGCGTCCGCCGTAGAGAAGCAAGCCCTCATCTGTCATGGTTCCCACATCGCCTGTGTGATAGGCTGGCAGACCTTCAAACTCAAAGAAGGCTTCTGCTGTTTTTTCAGGATTTTTCATATAACCTTTTGAAACAGCTGGCCCAGAAACAATGATTTCTCCCTGCTCACCATTTGGCAGTTTATTTCCTTCCTCGTCAATGATAAAGGTTGGAGAATCAGCCTTGGTATAGCCGATTGGTAGGCGTTTGAGAGTCGCTAACATCTCGTCTGTCACGGCAACTGCTGACAGAGCTACTGTCGCTTCTGTTGGGCCGTAAGCATTGATGATACGGGCATTTGGGAAACGCTCGCGCAGTTTTTGAGCTGTTTTGACCGTCAATTCTTCACCATCAAAGTAGAAATGCGTGATTCCAGGCATTTTCTCACTGTTGAAGTATTCAGACAACATGGCCATATCTGCAAAGGATGGTGTTGATGTCCAGATAGCGATTGGCAATGAAAAGATAGCCGCAAAGAGTTGCTTAAAGTCCTGAGTGATGACTGAAGGAAGAGTGAAAAGCGTACCACCAAGTGCCAAGGTCGGTGCCCAATACATGACAGACAAGTCAAAAGAATAAGGTGGCTGTGCCAGCATTTGCGGACGACTCGGTGTCGCAAATTCCTTATCCGTAATCATCCAGTTTGTAAAGCTGAGGAGATTATCATGTGAAATCTGCACTCCCTTAGGCTTACCAGTCGTACCAGAAGTAAAGATAATGTAGTAATTATCATCTCCCTTGACTGGATGCGTGATTTCATAGTTGTTCCCTTGGGCAAAGGCTTCTTGAACCTGAGCTAGATTTATCATTGGTGTAGAAACCTGCTCCAAGGGAAAGGCTGAAATGGCAATAATCAAGCTTGGCTCTGCTACTTCTAAAATAGCTGAAACTCGCTCCAAGGCCGAATGGCTATCAATTGGAATGTAGGCATGACCTGACTTAGTCAGCGCTACAAAGGTTGCCAACATTTCATATTCTTGGCCACCAAAAACAACCACAGGAGACTTCTCAGGCAAGCCTAGTTGGTCAATGACTGCAGCCAAACTATCCGAATCAGCCTTTAAATCGCCATAAGTGTGTCTCTGCCCCAAAACATTATAGACAGGATAGCTAGGCTGTGTCTGAGCAAAATGCTCAATGGTTTCAATCATATCTGCTATTGGTTTATTTGACACAATAGGGATTCTCCTTCAAGTTAAAATTCATTATAGATAAAGCTTCCTTGACCCTGACCAAGATAGCTAAAGAAGTAAAGCAGCCCTAGAAAGATAAGAAAATACAAGGCTGTCCGACCAAGAAAGAGGTACAATTCTTTTCTCTGTTTCATCAAGAAAAACCATTCATTTCTGTAATTTTTCGCTAAAATAAGAGTGATTCTTACTAGCTTATTTTTCTACCATTGTACCACTTTATATAGTATCTTTTCAATTGTTTACCGTATGTTTCCAATAGATTTCAGCTTATTTTAAGGATTATACAGTTTTTCTATGTATATTTTCAAATAGAGTGATCCTGCTTCAAAACTCCATTTCAGGAGACAATGAAGTAAATCTTCCCATAATAAAACACACAATATCAAGTTTTTTCAACACCTGATACTATGCGCTTTTCTGATTTTTAAAGACTTTTTAACCACTCTCTCATTTAAAATAATCTCGTCTGATATAAATTAAAATAGCTTCTATCATCAGACAAATGGCTGATAGCCAAAAACTGATGCTAATACCAAAACTCTCAGTAATATAGCTCATTAGCAAAACAAATACTGAAAATGCTAATGTAGAAATCACTTCAAGAACGGAATAGACATTAACTAAATGATTTTCCTCTACTGTTTCCTGAAGAAATACACTTTCAGGAACTTCTTTTAGTTGCGATAACATACCAACTAAAGCTGAAAATAATAAAAACATCTGTGCGTTTGGAAAATATAGAATAGTCAGTGTCACTATTGCCATAGCTACAAGAGGAAAAAGAATACTTTCCCATTTAGCAGCAAGGAACTTTTCAGATAGCCTAAAAGCAATTAAGCCACTAATTATAATACCAATAGAGTATGCTGTATTAGAATATCCCCAGTAACTTTCCGTTTTATTTAATAACTCCGTTACAAAAACAAGTATAATGGAAGAAACCCAAATCGTATTTGAAAAAATTTCCAATAAATTTGCTGATACAAAAAGTCTTAATCTAGGATTTCTAGCAACTAACTTCCAACCTTTGAGCAAAATTTCAAGATTAGTTTCTGACTCTAACACCTCCACTTCAGCGTTAGGAAGAAATAACATCAGAAAGCTAGAAATGATATACAAGACTAAAATGATAAACGTGGTAGGTAACAGACCAATTGTTGCAAACAAGAGTCCACCTAATCCCCAACCTATCAATTGAACAGCTTCACCAGTCATTGATAAGGCTGAATTAGCCTTACCCAAATCGGTCGCATAGCGTGGCACAATAGCATAGGAAACGGGTGCTGCAAAACCATCTAGTATGGAAATTGCAACAACAAATAGATAGGTCACCAAAGGCGCTACGGATTGCATTACGGTAAACATTCCTACCAGTATCGCCAATAATATAGTCTTTCCAAATTGAGATAAAGATAAAACCCTATTTAGCGCTAACCTTTTAGTAACCAACGGAACTAAAAGACTCGCAACAAAAGAGGATATTCCTATTAAGATAGGAACTAGTGATGTGGCAATTACTGATTTTGAAATAATGTATATGTTAGCAATGATTGTTACTCTAAAGAAAATATCTGCTAAATTTGCAAATAATTGAGAGACTAACAACTTGACAAATGAATTAGACATGTAGCGCTCCCCCTTTAGTTACAAACTTTGGAATTAAATTTGATTTTTAATATTTTAGCATAAAATAGCAGAAAACAAAAGTGAGGTTTTTTACATGAAAAAACAAAAACTATTGCCTTTATTATTCCTAATTTTAGGAGGAATTATGATTATCGTTGTTGGCTAGTACTAAGAAGTTAGTTAGTTAGTAGAATAATTACATCTTCAATCGAAAAAGAGACTGGAAAAAGTCTTAAAAATCAGAAAAACGCTCAAATCCTTTGGCGCTCTAAGCTTTTCTAATGATAGATTTAGATAGTCAAAAAAATATCTGAAAAGTTCCCAGGATCGTCGTCTCAGCATCAAAAATACGTGAAATTTGCATAATTAAAATAAATTTCAGGGGAGTTAATCGAGTAGGGGATAATCTCTAGCCCCTCTCACACCACCGTACGTGCCGTTCGGCATACGGCGGTTCAACTAACTTTTAACGCATGTCGTTCAAGGTAATAATCCAAACACGAAACCAGTCCACGTTTTTCAAGGACTGGTTTTGATATAGCACGTTTAAGTACCGACTTCTGAGCTACTAATTGATAGTGGTCGCCCCAGCCAGATACCTTATCTGCTATCCATTTAGGAACCCCTAACTTAAGCAATCCCCATAATCGTCTCGATTTCTTCTTCCATTGCTTCCAGATAATCACTCGTAGGCGAGTACGCAAGCGCTCATCTATGCTGGCGACTATACTTTTCATATTTCCCAATGAGAAATAGTTTATCCATCCTCGAATAGACAAATTCAGTTGCTCAATACGTCTTGTTAGGTCTATACTCCATTTCCTCTGTGTTAGTTTCTTCAATTTAAGCTTAAATCTCCGAACACTATCTTGATGTGGACGACTTTTCCAACCATCTGATGATTTCCAGAACCCAAAACCTAGATATTTCAACTCTCTTGGTCTGGTAATCTTAGTCTTGGTCATGTTTACTTTCAAACCTAGCCGTTTCTCAATAAAACGACTGACTGAATACATCACACGCTTAGCGGCTGCCTCGCTTCCGACCGTATCACACAATCATCTGCGTAGCGCACAAATCGAAGTCCCCTCTTTTCTAATTCCTTGTCCAATTCATTAAGCATGATATTGGATAAGAGAGGAGATAAATTTCCTCCCTGTGGTGTACCAACTAGTGTTTTATAACGTTGACCATTAATGATAACACCTGAATGAAGATACTTACGAATCAAGGATTCCGTATCTCCGTCTTCGATAATGTTATGTACTAAGGACATCAATCTATCTTGAGGAACTGTATCGAAAAATTTCTCTAGGTCTATATCCACTATCCACTCATAGCCGTCATTTAAGTATTCTAAGAGCTTCATGATGGCTTTTTCACATGACCTATTTGGTCTGAAACCATAACTCGTATCTGAGAAATGGGGTTCACAAATGGGGCTCATGACTTGGACAATGGCCTGTTGAATCATTCTATCCATAACTGTTGAAATTCCTAGTTGACGGATGCCTCCGTCTGGTTTAGGTATCTCAACTTTAAGAACTGGTTGAGGCTTATATTTTCTCTGTTTTATCAGTTCCTTAGTCAAGCGCCAGTTTTGTCTGAGATAATTATCCATCTCTTCGATAGTCATTCCATCAATCCCAGCTGAGCCTTTATTGGATTTTACTTGATTGTAGGCTTCCAGCATATTTTCGCGTGATAATATCTTATCTAGCAGTTTTGACATGTGCGTATTCCTTTCTTGTTTTGGTGCCTGAGGGACATCTTATATTGGTGAACCTTCATCTAGTCATTACGTGTCAAAGTCCAGTTCTATCAGACCACTCATTTTACAGACACAAGTGAAGTAGGATTACTTCGATCTGTCGTTTTCTCTTTCTAGCGACAGACCTCAAACAGTCTCTCCCCAGACTGTTTGAGTATTCACCCCTTCGCTCCACTTCCACTACAGAAGTTTCCTCACTACTATGGGCTCGGCTGACTTCTCATGATTCGTTGTTACTACGCTTTCAGCGCTCATGAAACCTCACGGGATAAGTCGTACATCTTTCCTCGTTTATACAAGATATGAGGACGTTAAAAGGTTACAGTGAAAATAGGAAATCTGACGCAGAGTCTTTAGACTCTAGAAAGATTTATCTTTTTCACACAAACCTTAGTCCGAATTCAATTACTCTCGTGATTTACACATATAGGTTACGACTACCTTTTTGGACTTTAGAGTTTGAAGCCTCCTTATCCGCTATATACGCCTTACTATCACGTTCCTGTTCGTAGAGCCACGATTTCGCTATCCCTTCCTCTCCCTGCTACCTCACGATAGTCAGGCTTGGGAATCGCTATTGGGTTCACCGGTAGCAGGTGCCCACCGAGGACTTACACCTCAGATATACGACATGCCCGTCGTACTACAAAAAAACGACGATTTAAATCATCGTTTTGCTAAGATAAATATGCATTTTTTTTTTTTTTGAAAATACGTCTATTTATTTTTTATTGTTTTTTATTGTAGAGCAGACCCAAGCGAATGAACATAGGTTGTAAAAAGCAAATGAAAAAACTGCGAGGATAATAGCTTCTGTGTCTAAATAACCCATTTCGAGACCTCTTTTCAACAACAACAAGCCTGTAGTTTCGATAACGATCAAACATAAAAATATATAAAAAATTTTCGCATTAAGCATATTGTTACCGCTTTCTTTTTATTTGGTTTTATTGTATAATAAAAGTTGAAAAAAATCAAAAATACAAAGGAGTTTCCGTTATGTCTAAGATGTTTAAATGCATGTGTTTGCTAGTTATGTCTGTTTTCTGTATGTCTAGCATTTCCCCGTCGCTTGTTGTTTTTGCTGATGATAGCTTATCGGCAAACTCTAAAGTTGTATCTGGTGAGGCTCAGTTTGAGAATGGCTCATCAGTGCGGTTCGGAGATACGCAAGTAAATATTTTAAGCGATGAAGTTCTTGAGGTTGTCAATCCAGATGGAAGTGTAGACACTATTGAACGACGTGCTGACGGCGTCTATATCAATGGGGCATTTTATATGGCTTATCAAAAGAATGAAATCGACCTAAATATATCTTTTAGATCATACGATCCTAATGTTTGGAATTACGTCAACACAATACATGGGAATAAACAAGCTAACACATTCGCTAACTTCATGACTGGTGCTGGAATCAGTTATATGATTGGTAGGATAGGTGCTTTATTGGGGGGTCCATGGGGTGCAATAATTGGTGGAGCATATTTTGGTATACAAGCTTATCAGTCTTACTTGGATTCACAAAGCCCATATCCATACTACATAACAAGTACTTATATCCATGTTGCTCAAAGAAAATGGAAGTTTATCACTGAATACTATAGAAACTCAAACTATACTGGGTATGTAAAAACCGTAACAACCTACGTGAATTTCTAAAATATAAACCCTGCCTAGATATAAAGGTAGGGTTTATATTTTAGTTAATTGCTCAAGTAATTTGTAAGCATAATACTTGCGAAACTCTATTTGTTCAAGCGGTTCAAAAGCTCTTGTTTTTTATCCTCAAGCTCAGCTCTCCTTTGCTCGATTTCTTCACGTTTTTGGGCGATTTCTGCTTGCGCCTCGGGAGTTTCCAAAGTGCCTTGTGACTTGTGAAATTCTACTAGCATATCAACGATTTTTGGGTCTAATTCGTTGACATAATCAGGATTTGACCATTTCGGCACGTTGCTTGCAGGTGCTTGCTTTTTGCCGCCTTTTTGGGGCGTTTTGGCTTGTTGTTCAGCTTTCTGACTGTAGTTGACCTCGTGGAATTTTCGTGCTTGATATGATGCGTTTTATTATGAGAAGATTTACTTCATTTTTTGCTGAAATTGGGCTCTTGCCCAAGCTCTATCAACATAATTGTTTTCTAGATTAGAAAAGTGAGAATACAAGCACGGCCAAGGCTGCTCCGATAACAGGGCCTACAACAGGAATCCAAGCGTAAGACCAGTCTCCGTCTCCCTTGTTTGGAATTGGCAAGATGCTGTGCATGATACGAGGTCCAAGGTCACGAGCTGGGTTCAAGGCATAACCTGTTGTCCCACCTAGTGATAGACCGATACCGACAATCAAAGTTCCCACTGCAAAGGTTCCGATACCTGCCTGAAAATCGTAAAGACCCAAAGCAAAGATTGTCAACACCAAAACAAAAGTTCCAAGGATTTCGCTAATCAAGTTTGATACAGTATCCTTGATGGCTGGTCCAGTACTGAAGGTTGCCAGGATATTGCCTGCATTTTCTTCTACCTCATAATGCGGTTTGAATTGCAACCAAACCAAAATCTGACCCAGCATAGCCCCTGCGAACTGGGCTAAGATATAAGGCAAAACGGAAGCCCAAGGCAAGTCACCTTTTAAAGCTACACCAACTGTCACAGCTGGATTTAAATGAGCTGGGCTGAGTTTTCCAGATACAAATACTGCAACCGCAACTGCAATCCCCCAACCCATAGTAATCACAATCCAACCTGCACTGTTGCTCTTGGTTTTTGGAAGAACCACACCTGCAACAACACCATTTCCTAGAAGAATCAGGATTAAAGTCCCTAAAAATTCTCCAAATAATTCACTCATCATTTTTCTGTCTCCATTAAAAAAGGGGCGGGCGACAAGGATTGCTACCCTCCACCTCTTTTACTTTTTCTTAATTTTTTAATTCTGCTAAATCATTATTAGCAAGAGTTGCTTTTACATCAGCACGGTAAGTTGCTTTTTCTTCTTCTGTCCAGTCATAGAATCGTCCCATTTCATCCAAAACTGGCTCAACGATACTATCCAAGCTATCACGCATAAAGAGCATGTGATTGGTACGACGAAGAAGGAAGTCAACTGGGCTAAGAGTCAACTCATTGCGCATTGCATAGTGAAGGGACAAGGTGTCTGCCAAGCTAAGACCTGGCGCTTGTTCCAAGCTGTGAGCAAGTGCAAAGACCTTCGGTGCATTTGAACCGTAAAGATTTGCTAGGTAATGAGCTTCCTTGCTATCCAAACCACGTGAAACTCCAAGTTGCGCAAAGGCTTCGATTTCTGAATCCACATTTGCTGGGTTCAATTCTCCACCTGAAACAGGGTAAGTTTTAGAATTGATCAATTTAAAGCTACGGTCAAATTCTGCTTTGAGGATGTCAACCACGCGCTCCATAGCTCCTTCAGCCATCTTACGGTAGTCTGTGATTTTACCGCCAGCAAGAGTCAAAAGACCATTGTCATCACGGTCCAAGCTAGACCCACGAGAAACTGCAGATGGATCCAAATGTTTCTCAGATGTGCTACTTTCAAGCTTGCTGACAGCAGACTCAACATCTTCACGTGTTTTTTCTTTGGAGAGATAAGATTCAACAGTCGCAATCAAGTTGTCAAAGCTTTCATCACTGATGGTACCGTTATTTCCACCATTATAGTCAGAGGCACTGTTCCCTGCAATCAATGGACGAAGACCTGCCCAGCTGCTTTCGATATCATCAATGGTGATGTTGGATTCTGGAAAGCGGTTGTTGACAATGCCAAGTAGATAATCTACATCTTCTTGAGTTACTTTTGGATGCTCCAAATCACCTGTGTAGTCTGTATCAGTTGTACCAAAGTAAGTCTTGTTTTCACGTGGGAGAACAAAGACCATACGACCGTCACCCAAACCTGTGTCAAAGTAAACTGGCTGTGAAACCTTGATTTTGCTTGAATCCACTACCAAGTGAACTCCCTTAGTTGGGCGCATTTGTGAGAATTGCGTTCCCTTATTAGACAAATTACGTACTTTATCACTCCAAGGACCTGTTGTATTAATAACCAGACGGGCCTTGATTTCAAATACTTGGTCTGTCAAGAGATCACGAGCTACAACACCTGTAATCTTGCCACTTTCGTCAAAGAGGAAGCCTTCTGCCTTCACGTGGTTGGCAATGAGGGCACCGTCTTGGTTGGCACGTTTGATGTTTTCAATCACGAGACGCGCATCGTTGTTACGGAAGTCAAGATACACTCCACCTCCTACCAAGCCTTCCTTCTTCAAGTTTGGCTGGCGCTCCAAGACTTCTTTCTTGCTCAAAACCTTGTTCGCAGCTGACGTGTTGCTCACACCTGCTAAAAGGTCGTACAAGTCCATGGCTACTTTAAGACGGAAGAGGCTAAAGGTTGCTCCATCTTCATCGTAAACTGGTAAGAGCATTGGATCTGGTTTTGGAATGTGTGGAGCGATTTGTTGAACCACTGCACGTTCAGAAACCGTATCTGAGACCACTTCTACGTCAAATTGTTTGAGGTAACGAAGTCCTCCGTGAACCAATTTTGTTGAACGACTAGATGTTCCTTCTGCAAAGTCTTGCATTTCAATCAAACCAGTCTCAAGACCGCTAGCTGCCGCCTGCAAGGCTACACCAGCTCCTGTGATTCCTCCACCGATAATCAAGAGGTCCAGGGTGCGTTCCTGCATTTTTTTAATTGACAATTCACGTGTTTTCTTTGAAAATTCCATATTTACACACTTTCTAATAAATCGCTTTATTCTGCCAGTATTAGTCGTCTACTTCCGCAAAGACTTGAGTTGCTTTCACAGCCTTCTTCCAGCCCTTGTAGAGTTGTTCCTTGCGAGATTCATTCATAGATGGCTCAAAGAGTTCTCCTGTCTCGTTCAAGAGTTTCAACTCGTCCAAGTCTTTCCAGTACCCTACTGACAAACCTGCTAGGAAGGCCGCTCCTAGAGCTGTTGTTTCCAAGTTTTTAGCACGTGCAATGTCAATGCCTAAAATATCCGCCTGGAACTGCATGAGGAAGTTGTTCATGGCTGCACCACCATCCACCTTCAGTACTTGAATGGCAGTCTGAGTATCCACTTGCATAGTGTCGATGATGTCACGCACTTGATAAGCAATAGATTGCAAAGTCGCCTTGATAAAGTCTTCTTTGCTTGTTCCACGAGTCAAACCAAAGACGGAACCACGAGCATTTTGGTTCCAGTATGGAGCGCCTAGACCTGTAAAGGCTGGAACGACATAAACTTCATCGTTGTTGTGAGAATCACGAGCGTATTTTTCAGATTCTGGTGAATTTTCAACCATGCGAAGACCGTCACGAAGCCACTGAATAGCACTTCCTGCGATAAAGATAGAACCTTCCAAGGCATAATAAACCTTACCGTTGATTCCGTAACCAATGGTTGTCAAGAGGTTGTTTTCAGACAACTGCATCTCTTCCCCAGTATTCATGATGATGAAAGAGCCTGTTCCATAAGTATTCTTAACCATACCTGGCTCAAAAGCCAACTGTCCAAAGAGGGCTGCTTGTTGGTCCCCAGCCATACCTGAGATTGGCACCTCTCCACCGTAGAAATGGAATGGAGCTGTCTTGCCGTAGATTTCGGAGTTAGAACGAACTTCTGGAAGTATAGCCTTCGGAATGTTAAGGATTTCCAAAATCTCATCATCCCATTTGAGTTCTTTAATGTTATAAAGCATGGTACGAGCTGCATTTGAGTAGTCAGTCACGTGAGCCGCACCGTCAGTCAATTTCCAAACCAACCAAGTATCGATAGTACCAAAGAGCAATTCCCCTTTTTCTGCTCGCTCTTGAGCACCTTCTACATGATCCAAAATCCAACGAACCTTGGTAGCAGAGAAGTAAGCATCAATAATCAAACCAGTCTTTTCATGGAATTTTTCCACATAACCTTGGCTTTTTAGTTGCTCAGCCAAAGGTGCTGTCTGGCGTGACTGCCAAACGATAGCATTGTAGATAGGAAGTCCTGTTTTCTTATCCCAGACAACCGTTGTTTCACGTTGGTTGGTAATCCCGATTGCCTCGATTTGATTTGGCTTGACACCACTTTCAATGAAAGCACCCGCAATAACTGACTGAACAGAGTTCCAAATTTCATTGGCATTGTGCTCAACCCAACCTGCCTGAGGGAAAATCTGGGTAAACTCTTTTTGACTCGAGCTAACCTTTTCCCCTTTTTTGTTGAAAATGATGGCACGAGAACTTGTAGTTCCCTGGTCAATAGCCATGATGTATTTTTCTTGTGACATGTACTGTCCTCCTGATAAAGATCTTGAGGTGTTTCCTCTTTACACTTACTAGTATACAAAATAAAGCGCTTTCTTGTTTATCAACTTTTTTTAATTTTTAAAAAAATGTGAGGAGATTGTGTGAATTTCACAAAAAAGACCTGGATTAACCAAGCCTTTTAAGTGAATAATAACTGACGAATCCCTGCCAAATCTTCCATATCCAAGTCGTTTTTTAAATAATAGACTGGTGTCTGTTTCTTCTTATGAATAGGGTTATTGGTAACCAGCAAATCATAATGCCGACTAGGGTCATAAGCTTCAATGGTAATAAAACGATTGTATTCCAAATACCGTTTCAAAATGGCTGCCATCCTTGAAAAGACAAGAAAACCAGATGTCAAATCCAGACCAATCCGCATATGCTGGCCACCGTTTTCAGCCATATATTCGATTAACTGGAGCCATTCCCAGAGAATCTTCTTATCTAAATCTGTCCCCTGTTGAAAAGCAGGCAGAGCATGAAAAATCTCCTCTGCTGTCTCTTTAAAATCATGTTCCATCAGTAAATATGGATGACGATTCTCTAACTGGTACTTGTAGCGATCCTGTAAAATATAGCCCTTATAGAGATAGACTTGAGCACAAAGCTGACTGAGTTCATAGGTGACATGGTCCTCTGTATAATCCCCCAATAGTTCCTCCTTCTTCATTTCTTGAATCAATTGCGTCAGTAAATTTGCCAACTGCCCTCCAAAACCAAGAATATACTCCATAGTATGAAGAGGAAGAATGCGATGAGATAGGAGAAAAGAGAAGAATATCATCATCTCACCATCCTCAACTCCTAGTGGAATATGTTGCCCAGCAAAAAAGGACGGAACCTTTCTCAGCAAACGAAGATAGAAGATATTGTCAAAATACCCTCGCATTTTCTCTTCTATGACTTGAAACTGACAAGCATTGACCCGAAGACGTTGTTGACTGATGTGAGCCCAGAGAACCAAGTCCAATTTCTGCCCCACAGACAAACTTGCACCGCAGATTTCCTCTAAATTGGCAATCTCCTGTTTTCTCTCTGGTTTCTGCATGTGACCTTCCCATTCCTGACTCGACCAGACCTTTCGGAAAAGACAGAAATAGAAATAGCGAATCTGATGCTCTGGACCTCGCCAGCGTCCATTTTGGATGGATAAATCAAATTCTGACAAAATCTGATTTAAACCAGCCAAGTGACGACCAAGCGTAGCCTCGCTAATCACCAATTCTTGAGCCAGCTGATGGGCTAAAAACTGTTGGTGGTAGAGAAGATAAACCAAAATCTGGTATTTAACAGCACTCTCCAAAAACAAGCTCCGAATATCTCTCCCCTTGGTAGCTGCACCGATAGACAGACGCAGATTTTCATCTTCTGAGTGAATAGTCAGTTCTAAGCCACTATCCAAAGCCTTGTCATTGAGCAGGGTGACATATTTGGTTAGGGTTGCTTTTGAAAATCCTGTTTCTTCCATTACAGCCTTGACGGTCGTCTGAGACTCTTGTAATAGAAAGGAAAGGATTGAAAATTGACCACACTCGGCTTTCTCCATCAAATCTCCTAAATACATTTGTTACCCCTTTCATTTTCTACCTTAAGCATAGCATAAATCTTACAAATGCTAAAATAATCTGTTTCTCTTTTTATTTTCATGCTGATTTCCTGGTCCATTATCCTGAAAATCAGTAAACACACGGCTCCCCCTTTGGGCATTTTTATGCTAAAATAGTAGCTATGGATAAAATTATTAAAACTATATCAGAAAGCGGAGCCTTTCGTGCTTTTGTCCTTGATAGCACTGAAACCGTCCGCACTGCTCAAGAAAAACATCAAACCCAAGCTAGCTCAACTGTAGCGCTTGGTCGAACTCTTATCGCTAGCCAGATTCTCGCAGCCAATGAAAAAGGAAATACCAAACTTACAGTTAAGGTGTTGGGATCTAGCTCTCTAGGTGCTATTATCACCGTCGCTGATACCAAGGGGAATGTCAAAGGCTACGTTCAAAATCCTGGTGTTGACATCAAAAAGACTGCGACTGGTGAAGTCCTAGTCGGACCTTTTGTTGGAAATGGTCAATTCCTCGTTATCACAGACTACGGTACTGGAAATCCTTACAACTCTATAACTCCCCTCATCTCTGGAGAAATCGGTGAAGACCTTGCCTTTTACCTTACTGAAAGCCAACAAACGCCTTCAGCGGTCGGCCTCAATGTCCTTTTGGACGAGGAAGACAAGGTCAAGGTTGCAGGTGGTTTCCTAGTTCAAGTCTTGCCAGGAGCCAAGAAAGAAGAGATTGCTCGCTTTGAAAAACGCATCCAAGAAATGCCAGCTATCTCTACTCTTCTCGAAAGCGACGACCATATCGAAGCCCTCCTCAAGGCTATCTACGGGGACGAAGCCTACAAGCGTCTTTCTGAAGAAGAAATCCGTTTCCAATGTGACTGTAGCCATGAACGCTTTATGAACGCTCTTGCCAGCCTTCCAAGCTCAGACTTACAGGAAATGAAAGAGGAAGACCACGGGGCAGAAATCACTTGTCAATTCTGCCAAACTACTTACAACTTTGATGAAAAGGACCTGGAGGAACTCATTCGTGACAAATCTTAATACACCTTTTATGATTGGCAATGTTGAGATTCCCAATCGTACCGTTTTAGCGCCTATGGCTGGCGTGACCAACTCAGCCTTTCGTACCATCGCAAAAGAGCTCGGAGCTGGACTCGTTGTAATGGAAATGGTCTCTGACAAGGGAATCCAATACAACAACGAAAAAACCCTGCACATGCTTCATATCGATGAGGGCGAAAACCCTGTCTCTATCCAACTTTTTGGTAGCGATGAAGACAGCCTAGCACGCGCAGCAGAATTCATCCAAGAAAACACCAAGACCGATATCGTCGATATCAACATGGGCTGCCCTGTCAACAAAATCGTGAAGAACGAAGCTGGTGCTATGTGGCTCAAGGATCCTGACAAGATCTACTCTATCATCAACAAGGTCCAGTCTGTCCTTGATATCCCACTTACTGTCAAAATGCGTACCGGCTGGGCGGACCCATCTCTGGCAGTAGAAAATGCCCTCGCTGCTGAGGCTGCAGGTGTTTCTGCCCTCGCCATGCATGGCCGTACCCGTGAACAAATGTATACTGGCCACGCAGACCTTGAGACCCTTTACAAGGTTGCCCAAGCTCTAACCAAGATTCCATTCATCGCCAACGGTGATATCCGTACTGTCCAAGAAGCCAAGCAACGCATCGAAGAAGTTGGTGCTGACGCAGTCATGATTGGCCGAGCTGCCATGGGAAATCCTTACCTCTTCAACCAAATCAACCATTACTTTGAAACAGGAGAAATCCTACCTGATTTGACCTTTGAAGACAAGATGAAGATCGCCTACGAACACTTGAAACGATTGATTAACCTCAAAGGAGAAAACGTCGCAGTTCGTGAATTCCGCGGCCTCGCTCCTCACTATCTCCGTGGAACATCTGGCGCTGCCAAACTCCGTGGAGCCATTTCGCAAGCTAGCACCCTAGCAGAGATTGAAGCCCTCTTGCAATTGGAGAAGGCTTAATAGTTTAAAACCCGTAACTCTCTTAAAGAGTCTCTTGAATGCCGCCATTCTTTCCTCATCAAAAAAACTCCGTAGTCTCTAGCGCTATAAATCCGGCTAGAGATTACAGAGTTATTTTTTAATCTAAACTTCCTACAAGGGTATATTATCTACTGAAAGGATATGGTATTTGTAGGGAATACTTTAAAAAGTTCTTACAGGAAGCCAGCATTAACGAGTTACATTAGGTTTAGTTTACCCATTTACCATTGGCATTGACTCTATAGCCACCTACAGTTGTGTTGACTGCAAGGGCACCTGAGCCATTGACATAGTACCATTTATCTGATACTTTGAACCATTGGCTTGCTTTCATAGCACCTGATGCTTCAAGATAGTACCAGGTATCTCCATCTTTCACCCAACCTGTTGCCATTGAACCATTAGCGTTGAGGTAGTACCATGAACCGTTGTTTTGGAGCCATCCTGTCGCCATATCACCATTAGCGTTGAGGTAGTACCATGAGCCATTGTATTGGAGCCATCCTGTCGCCATAGCGCCATTGCTGTTTAGGTAGTACCATGAACCATTGTATTGGAGCCATCCTGTCGCCATAGCACCATTAGCGTTGAGGTAGTACCATGAACCATTGTTTTGGAGCCATCCTGTTGCCATTGAACCATTAGCGTTTAGATAGTACCATGAACCATTGTTTTGGAGCCATCCTGTCGCCATAGCACCATTAGCGTTTAGATAGTACCATGAACCGTTGTTTTGGAGCCATCCTGTTGCCATTGAACCATCAGTATTGTAGAAGTACCACATACCGTTTTCTTGTTTCCAGCCTGTTTTTGGAGTAGATGGTTGTGCTGGTTTTTCAGTTTTTGGCGGTTGCTGTTGAGTCAAGCGATTATATTCTTCTTCTGATCTACGAGCATAGTCTTCTTCAGCTTGTTGATCATCTGTTTTTTCTGCTTTTGGTTGTTCAGCTGGCTTCTCTGGTTTTGGAGCTGGAGCTGGATTCTCAGGCTCTTCAGTTGGTTTTTCTGGTTGAGGAGCCGGCGCTGGTTGTGGTTGTTCAGCTGGTTTTTCTTTAACTTTATCTTCTTCTGCTGCTTTTCGTTTAGCTTCTTCTTCTGCTTTTTTACGATCTGTCTTGATTTTTTCTAACCTTGTAGCCTCAGCTTTTTTACTCTCAACTTCCGCTTTTGCTTGCTTAACTTTTTCCTCGTTTCGAGGTTCCTTAGCTTCCTCTTTTACTAGTTCAAGCTCCGCTTTTTTAACTTCCACATCGGACTCAGCAATTTCAAGTTCAAGCGTTTTGTAAGTATTGGTTGGGTAGTTACGGCGATCTTCTTCTTTTTGAGCCTTGGCTTTTTTATCAGCTTCTTCAACCTTCTTCTCAGCTTCTGCTACCTTTTTTCCTGGTTTCAGGGATGGGCTTGAAAGAGTTTCTTCACCTACGCTAGAATCTGAAGACTTCGCATCATTTTCTTTTTTATCAGGTGTTGCTAGCTCTCCAAGATCTCCTCGTTTTGCCCGCCTCTTTGGTCTATCTTGCTCTGAAGTCGCTACATTAGCTTCCTTCAACTTAGCATCTGCTTTTCGTTTAGCTTCTTCTTCTGCTTCTTTACGCTCTGTCTTGATTTTTTCTAACCTTGTAGCCTCAGCTTGTTTACTCTCAACTTTCGCTTTTGCTTGGTTAATTGTGTCCTCGTTTCGAGTTTTAGCTTCCTCTTTCAATAGTTCAAGCTCCGCTTTTTTAACTTCCACATCGGACTCAGCAATTTCAAGTTCAAGCGTTTTGTAAGTATTGGTTGGGTAGTTACGGCGATCTTCTTCTTTTTGAGCCTTGGCTTTTTTCTCAGCTTCTTCAACCTTCTTCTCAGCTTCTGCTACCTTTTCTCCTAGTTTCAATGTATCTTTTTTAAACTGCTCAAAAGCTGCGTCTAACTCTGCTTTGGTTTTTGACAGCAACTCTTCTTTTGTTTCTAACGTCAACTCAGATTTCGACTTTAAAACACTTAATTCACGCAAATACTTCGTTTGAATTTTGCTCAACTTTAGGTTAAAGTTGAAATTTTGGGTATGTTTTCTTCTATCTAATTGGATCCCACTCAACATTTCTTCTAGATGCGACTTGACTTCATCAGCATACTTCTTCGATATATCTTGCCCACTAGATGTAACCGTGGGGGTATTCCTACCACCAACCTCTTCTGCATGAACTACTCCTCCTAAGAACAAGCTAGCAACTACTACACTAGCTACTCCAATACTAAATTTACGAATTGAATAATGTACTTTTCTTTCGCTTTTTGATGCAAACATAATTATTTCCTTCTATATTTTTTCTTTAACCTTACTATATCACTTCAATATGAACTGTATATAAATCGAATTTTGTATTTATCTCTTTATGCTTCCATTTGGGATTATAACTTCATGTAATAGCTTTTCCTCTTCAGCTATTCGTCGATACAAAATAACTGCATAAACTGGAAAAACTAAAACAAAAGTCACATAAGCATGACTCAACAAGGTCAAGCCAATCAACTCAGGTAAAATATTTAAAAAGTAATTAGGGTGTTTTACTGTCCTAAACAAGATATGATCTACATATTTGTGATTATTGACAAGCATAAGCTTCACTGTCCAAATATCTCCCAACAAGTGAATCACCAACATCAACATCAGCATAGAAAAAATAAGCAAGACCAAACCAACCATGCCCATGCCATCAAAAATTGTCTTGTGCACCATTGCCTCAACCAAGCAAGAGAGATAAAAAACAATATGAGCCATAGTTAATCGTTTTGTATTCTCAACTCCAAATTCTTTCCCGCCATTGCTAAGGATTCGTTTCTCATTCTCTATCGAACGCTTTAAAAAAATCAATCGAATAAGGAATGTTACTAAAATAATCGCTAATACCATATTAGTATCCTTTCTTTTATCTACACAAAGAATAACACACTTATGTTAACCCTATATGAACTTTAATAAAAAACTAATCTGTCTACAAGCTAATCTTAAATTCCATACCGTGTTCATAAGGGAGAAAACTATAATCCATTTGATAGCTTTCTAAAATATTATTCACAATGTAAAGACCCAAACCGGAACTTTCATCCTTATCTGTCACGATTTGAGAATGATAGAATATATCAAATAAATGTTCTAGTTCTTGGTCACTTAGAGGCGCACATGTATTTTTGATAGAGAGATAGCCATCTTGCTCGGATATGATTACGCGCCCATTTTTATCTGAATATTTAATTGCATTACTAATCAGGTTTGTCAAAACCTTATCCAATGCCCTAAGACTCATGACGACCCTGGTAGCATCTGTCAATTGATTTTCAATTGTAACACCTATTGAATGAGCTAATTCTTGATAACGTGATAAAATATCTACTAAAACTGGCTTAACAGTCAAGGTCTCACGACACTCTGTCCACTCTTGGAATTTAGAAGACTCCAGTACTTCTTCCAATAAGTGGCTCATCTGGTCAATCTTATTTATACTCTTTGCAATATATTTTGGATGATCTTTGTAATCTCCAATATTATGCTGCATATTCTCTAGGATAATTCTAAGACTGGCTAAAGGGGTTTTCAACTCATGTGATGCTCCGCGGACAAAGGAAACCTTTTGATTTTGCAATTTTACAATTTGCTCATTACGACTTTCCAACTCATGAATAACCTTCAACAAGTGCTCATACATACCATTAATCTGTTTTCCAACTTCACCAACTTCATCTTTCCTACTTTCATCAAAACGAATATTGTCATCCAAATCTTGCATTTTACTAGTCACTTCTGAAATGTAAAAAAGAGGATTGAGCAAGCGTTTAGTATAAAAATAAGAAAAAACAAAGGAAAAAGCAATTGTAACCAAAAATGTATATGGGAGATACAAAAGCAAAATATTCTTTGCTTCTTTGTAGACATCCACCCCGTGAACAAATTGCACTGTTACCTGTTTACCATCTGCTGTACTAACAGACATATCTAACATCACGATATAATTTGATAGCTTTCCATCTTTAATATCCAAGTCATGCACAAGAGGGAGCCGCTTATCTACAATATCTCTTTTAAGGTGAGCAGATATGGTCAAGGACTTTGAATAAGACTGGAGTAAGCTTGGAATTTCATCAGATGTCTTAGTCTTTAAATACTCCGTAAACACTCTTGCGCTCTCATTAAACTTTTCCCCCTCCAGTTGAATATAATAAAAAGGAAAGGTCAAATAAATAGCTATATGAATGACTAGACCAACACCACCTAGAATTGCAAAACTTCTTAAAAAAGACTTGGTTAATAATTTAGGATTTTTTATCATAAGCTAATCTTATACCCAACATTTTTCACAGTCACGATACAATCTAAAGCTAATTTTTTGCGAAGAGTACGAATATAGACATCAACGACCCTATCACAAGGTAAATCAGCTACATCTTTTGAAATTTCTTCCAATATCTGCTCTCTACTTAAAACTTGATTTTTATGCTGAATCAAACACTTTAGTACCAGTAATTCCTTTGGTTTGAGATCAATTTCTTCATTTTTATAATGTGCTTTGTAAGAGGTAAAATCCACTGTTACATCCTGATATCGCCAAAGATCCTCTATGACGTAGTAACGTCTGATAAGCGCCTTAATACGCTTGACAAGCAGTACCAAAGAAAAAGGTTTTGTCACATGATCATCAGCATAGAGATCAAATACCTGTGACTGAGTAGTTTCATCTCCCAGAGCACTCAAGACGATGACAGGAATATCGTGCTTTTGATTGATTTCTTTTAACACTTCAAAACCACTCTTCCTAGGCATCATTAAATCCAGTACCATGAGATGGATAGGGAGATCTTGAAATTTTTCCAAGACCTCTTGTCCATCCTTAGCCATAATGACATGATAACCCTCTTCTGTCAGAAATGCTGCAATTCCTTCCCTAATCATTTCCTCGTCATCTGCAACTAAAATGTTCATCTCTCTCCCTTTCTACTACCAGAACTCCATACATCTATTTCCTGTATGCTATTTGAAAATTTCCTACCAGCCTATCATCTATGATAATGGAATGGATTTCATTTATCCGCTACTTTTTGTCAACAACAACGTCAATACAAGAAAATCATTCATCTTGCAGCTTATACTCTTCGAAAATCTCTTCAAACCACGTCAGCTCTATCTGCAACCTCAAAACAGTGTTTTGAGCAACCTGCAGCTAGCTGCCTAGTTTGCTCTTTGATTTTCATTGAGTTTCACTCCACTGTGACTTATGGTCAGATGCTGATACTTTTATTCTTTTATGCAATATCAAATTTTAACTGGCCTGCTTTGACACCAATCTTAAGTGTGTTGCCTGCCACTAAATCTCCCTTAAGAAGAAGTTCTGCCAACTTGTCCTCCACTTCTGTTTGCAGGGTTCTGCGAAGTGGGCGAGCTCCCATCTCTGGGTCATATCCTTGATTTGCTAACAATTTCAGAGCTGAAGCTTGTAATTTCAAGTCAATGCCTTTTTCAGCCAAACTTGCCACTAAAGGCTTGACCATAATCTTCACCACTTCCTGCATATGGTCACTAGATAGGCTATGGAAGACCACCTTCTCATCAATACGGTTGATGAATTCCGGTCTATAAGCTTTTTTCAGTTCTTCAAACATGCGTTTTTCCATATTTTCCTGGTCAAAACGAATATCCTTAGCCCCAAAACCAACAGTCTTATCATCACGAAGGGCAGTCGCACCTAGGTTCGATGTCATAATGATAATGGTATTTGAAAAATCGACCTTGCGTCCCTTGCTATCTGTCAAGACACCGTCATCCAGAACCTGCAAGAGAACATTAAAGATATCTGGGTGGGCCTTCTCTACCTCATCAAAGAGGAGAACGGAATAGGGTTTATTGCGAACCTTCTCTGTCAACTCCCCACCTTCTTCGTAACCCACATAGCCTGGAGGAGCTCCATTTAGACGGCTGGCTGCGAATTTCTCCATATACTCACTCATATCAAAGCGGATAAGGGCTGATTCGTCATCAAAGAGAACTTCTGCCAAAGCCTTGGCCAACTCGGTCTTACCGACACCTGTGGGTCCTAGGAACATAAAGGAACCGATCGGACGCTTGTGACTGCGAATTCCTGACTGATTACGGCGAATGGCACGACTAATACTTGAAACAGCTTGATCTTGACCGATAACCCGTTTATGGAGTTCTGCTTCAAGATTTAAATACTTCTTAGCATCCGTTTGAGTCAGTTTTTGAACTGGGATTCCTGACAAGCGACTCAAGGTGGTCAAAATATCAGACTCTGTCACCAAGTCTTTGTAGACAGGTACTTCCTCTTCTTTTGCGATTAGCTGGGCTGCCTGTTTCCACTTGCCATCCATCAGGGCCTTGTCAGCTGGACTCAACTCTGAATCGTCTGCTTTTACATGCTTTGCCTTATTTTGCACTGTTGCTGCTGCTTCGTCCAAGAGGTCGATAGCAGAGTCTGGCAAGTGACGACTGGTTAAATAACGATGAGCCATCTTAACCGCTGTTTCAACCGCTTCATCTGTGATTTGTACACGGTGATGTTTCTCATAAGTCGCCTTCAAACCTTGTAAAATAGTCATACTATCTGCCACACTTGGTTCTTCAATCGTCACTTTAGCGAAACGACGAGAAAGAGCCGCATCTTTTTCGATATGTTTTTGATATTCTTCCTGAGTGGTGGCACCAACCGTTCTCAAAGTTCCACGCGCCAAGGCTGGTTTCAAGATATTGGCCGCATCCAGAGTCGAATCAATCCCGCTACCAGAACCCATGATGGTGTGGAGTTCATCGATAAAGAGGATGACTTGGCCATCTTCTTCAATATCCTTGATGATATTATTCATGCGTTCTTCAAAGTCACCACGGAAGCGTGTCCCTGCAACGACATTCATCAAATCAAGTTCTAACACGCGCATCTTAGACATTTCCGCAGGCACGTCACCACTAGCAATACGCTGGGCAAGACCAAGGGCCAGAGCTGTTTTCCCGACACCAGCATCCCCAACCAAGACAGGGTTGTTCTTAGTCTTCCGGCTCAAGATTTGAATCATACGTGAGATTTCCTTGTCCCGACCGATGACTGGTTCTAACTTGCCAGAACGCGCTTGCTCTGTCAAATCATGCGTATAGTCCTCGAGACCTCCACTAGGAGTCTGCGGCATGCCCATCATATTGGCCATAGAATTTTGCTTGTCAGCTACTGTACGATGGCGTTGGCGTAAAGCCTTGAGATCTTCACGAGTCCAGCCTGCCCGTTCTTCTAAATTTCGACGAAGAGCAGCAATCTTGACCTGATCTTTCTTGTCTTCATAAGAAAAACCAGCCCTCTCCAAGATACGAGTCGCCAAGGCATTGCCATCATGCAAAATCGCATAGAGGACGTGCTCTGTCCCTAGCACCTTAGCATGGACCACTGACGCTACATACTCTGCTTCGTCAAAAAGAATCTGCAAACGACGGGAGAACGGCAATTCCGTAAAAGTTTCATCCTGGCTATAGTCCGTTTCAGTCAGTTCCAAAGCCACCTCTTCTAAACGGTCCATCTCATACGGATAATCATTTAAAGTTGCCCCTGCTACACTATAACTGTGATTAGACATGGCAATCAACAAGTGCCAAGACTCTAGATAACGAGCTCCAAAATGTCCAGCAACCATGTAGGCACTTTCGATACATTCATTCAATGCTTTTGAATAGTTCATCTTACTTCCCTTTTCTATCTACCTCTTGTATGATCTGACGTAGCATGTTTGCTCGAACAACTGGAGCTTCTTCTCCTAAAACGCGATCCAAAGCTACTGATTCTAGCAAATTCATCTCCTGCTTGGTCATCAATTCCTGCTCAACCAAAAGCTGGAGAATATCCTCATAAATTTCTTGACTGACTCGCTCACCAATCGAGTAAAGCAGCTCCCGGAGCATTTCATGATGACTAGAAAACTCAATTCGTCCTATACGAATGTAGCCTCCACCACCACGCTTACTTTCAACCAAGTAGCCTCTACTTTCCGTAAAGCGTGTCTTGATCACGTAGTTAATCTGACTAGGAACAACCTGAAAGGTATCTGCCAACTGACTCCGTTGCAACTCCACGATACCAGATTGATCTAAAATCGCCTTGATGTAGGCCTCAATATGATCCGATGTATTTTTAAATCTCATAACAAACCCACCTCTCTCTTTAAACCTTGACCTTGTTTGACTATTATACCGAAATTTTCTCATTTTTAAAAGAAAAAGGGCGCTGGTAAAGGATAATCTTCACCAACTCCCTATTTTTCTACTTATCTAAGCCTAATTCTGCCAAGATTTGACGTTTGTAGGCAATCTTTTGGACTTCCTTGTCCTCATCTTCAGACCAATCTAGTTTAATTTCTGAAACAATCTGCCCAGGGCGATTTTTCAAGATATAGATGCGGTCGCTGAGATTGAGGGCCTCCTCAATACTATGCGTGATGATCAGGGTTGTTAGCTGCAACTGTTTGTGAATCTCAAGATACCAAGCGTGGAGTTCCATCTTTGTCATCTCATCCAAGGCGCTAAAGGCCTCATCTAAGAGAAAGAGCTTGTGCCCAAAAAGGTAGGTCCGGAGTAAGGCTACACGCTGGCGCATCCCACCGCTAAGTTCATGAGGATACTTGTCTCTTACAGCTGTCAGCTGGAAGGTCGCAAGAATTTTATCCGCTCGGGAAATAGCTTCTGCCTTATCCACCTTTTGAATCAAGAGGGGCAGAATGATATTTCCAAGCACCGTCTTGTGCTCCAAGAGCAGATCCTTTTGCAACATATAACTCACGCGCCCCTGGGGATTTTCTTCACCATCAAGGACAATTCTCCCTGACTGAACTTCTAAAATCCCAGCGATTAGATTAAAGAGGGTGGTCTTTCCAACACCACTTGGGCCTAGGATGGAAACCACTTCGCCTGAAGTCACCTGTAGGTTGATATCCTCTAAAATCCTCTCCTGACCATAGGCATAACTGACGTGCTCTAGTCTAATTTCTGTCATTATTTCACAAATTCGTTGGTGAAGCCTTTGTCTGTCAAGTCTTCTTTAAGGATACCATTTTCTTTATCCCATTTGTAGAAAGCATTCCAGCGAGCTGCGTCAAATTGACCCCATTTTTCCTTGTCGCTTGCGTATTCTTTTGACAAGTATTTTTGAGATTCGATGACAAAGTCACGTTTTTCCTTGAGTTCAGGTGCATTCTTGATGAGAATATCTGCAGCTTCTTCTGGATGTTCCATGGCATATTGGTAGCCTTTTTTGATGGCTTGGATGACTTTGCGAGCTTCTTCTTTGTTATCTTTCAGATAGTCGTTATTTGCGATGATAACTGGTGAATAGTAGTCAAACTCCTTGACATAGTCTTTCAAGTACATGAAGTTAGCATCTACACCTTGAGATTTAGCAAGGATACCATCCCAACCGTAGTAAATCCAAGCAGTATCAAAGACGCCATTGGCAATCGGTGTGATTGAGTTTGAGTCGTTATTTGGTACTTTTTCAACCTTCTCAAAGTCTCCACCTTGAGATTCTACCAAGGTTTTCAACATAGCAAGTTCAGTTGGGTCATTCCATGTCCCATATTTCTTACCAACCAAGTCTTTTGGACTGCTTACATTATCAGATTTACGAGAGATGATTCCTGATGTATTGTGTTCAACAATAGCTGCAACGGCAGTGATTCCTGCTCCTTTTTCCAATTTCTTAGCCATGTAGTCTTGGAAATACACTGCAAATGGTGCCTTTCCGTTGATAACCAAGTCAGAAGAACTTTCTTCTGGTGGCAATTTCAAATCAACATCCACTCCAGCTTCTTTGAAATAACCTTTTTCCTTGGCAACATAAAGCCCTGTGTGGTTGGTATTTGGTGTCCAGTCTAGGATAAAGTCAACCTTCTTAAGTTCTGCCTCTTTGTTATCTTTAGAAGCAGTTCCTTGACCACAGGCCACAAGCACAACAGCTACAAGAGCTGTTACAAGCGTTAAAAACACTTTCCATGTTTTCTTCATTTTGATTTCCTCTTTTCTTTTTCAGAAACATTCTAATTCTACGAACGTTTCCATTTAATAACATATTTTTCACTAATATCGACCAACTTCATACCCAAAAGGCTGATAATCGATACCAGAATAATAATAGCGAACATGGTATCATACTGAAACAATTTCTTGGACTGAATCATATAAACACCAAGCCCCTCAAAACCTCCCAACCACTCAGATACCACAGTTGTGATAAAGGCGTAGGAGACACTGACCCTCAGACCAGCATAAAAGTAGGGCAGGCTGACTGGAATTTTAAAATGCCACAGGATTTGCCAAGGCTTGGCCCGCATCAGACTAAACAAGGTCAGCATATCCTTATCGCAATGCCTAAAACCGTCCAAAATGCTGACGATGATGGGAAAGGTTGTCGTTAAGATAATCAAGACAATCTTGGGCAAAATCCCATAACCTAGCCACAAGACCAGGATAGGAGCTATGGCAATGGTCGGAATGGTCTGAATGACCACCATCATAGGGTAAATCAGGTCATTGAGCCAAGTCAAACTATCCATGAGTACAGCCATAAGACAGGCAATCAAAACTCCCAAAATCAGCCCCAGTAAAGCCACTCTCAAGGTCGCCCAGCTATGGTGCCAGAGAAATTCTCTGTCACGAACAAAGGGCTGGAGAATTTCAAGAGGTGTCGGCAGGATAAACTTGGGGAGAAGTTTAAGAAAACCTGCTAACTGCCAGATTGACAAGACTCCGAGAAAGCCCAATAGACTAATGTGTCGTCTCAGTATACTTCTCAAGTTTCTCATCAATACTTAAAATCTCTCCTACATTTATTTTGACATTGGCAAAGACATTGTCTGCCCCCTGCCCTGCCACTTCCAGCGCTTCTTTTAGAATGCGCATAAGCTCATCAAACTCCCCTTCCAAGACCGTTTCAAATGGTGTCACTACCATCGTCACTTCTTGAGTTTGCAGATAAGCAATGACCTGATCAATAACAGCTATCCGATCAATCCCCTGTGCTAGGGGTAAAACTTGCAAGGCAATGCTTGCTTTCATAAGAACCTCCTCTTCTCGTTTTCCTTTTTAAAAAAAGAAAAACCTTTACCATACATGGAAAAGGTGCAAAATTAGACTAAGTATCGTTCCCTCCGCTGGCATTACCCAGATCAGGTGCGGTCGAAGTTTAACACTTCCTCTCAGACTGTACACAGACTCCCATATATTATATGTATATATGATAGCGCAAAATAAGAAAAATGTCAAGGAAACTGCTTACAGAAAAGAGCAGGAAATTTCTCCTACTCCAATTTTCTATACTCGTTCTCCATCACTGTTTACTCTGTAGCCATCCACCGTCGTATTAACAGCTAAGGCGCCTGAAGAGTAAGAATAATACCACTTACCAGAGACCTGGTACCAGCCTGTTTTCATTGCCCCTGAACTACCCAGATAATACCACGAGCCATTCTCCTTTAACCATCCTGTCTGCATTTCACCAGATAATTTCAAATAATACCAGCTAGAACCATCTTTCAGCCATCCTGTTGATTTAGAACCATTTGATTTGAAATGATACCAACTACCATTTATTTTCTTCCAACCGACAGTTGAACTATTATTGGATCCATAGCTAGAGATATTTCCTGATTGATTCTGATAATTTTGTGAAGAAGTCACTCCCTCTAGCTGTATATAGCGACGACTTCCGTTATAAGCCGTATAACTCAACCACTTGTAGCCGTCTTTTTCAAGTATCTGATCATAATGAACCTTCTCCCCAGGATAATAGTAATCAATCACAGTTGCACTAACTAGGGGTTCAGTTTTGATAGCAGACTTGGTCTTAAAATAATGAGTTCCACCTGTTGAAGAAAGAACAGAATGACCTAGAGGATTTTTATTCACAGCCTCCAATTGAACATAACGATAGCTTCCATTATAGGCAGTATAACTCAACCACTTGTAGCCGTCTTTTTCAAGTATCTGATCATAATGAACCTTCTCCCCAGGATAATAGTAATCAATCACAGTTGCACTAACTAGGGGTTCAGTTTTGATAGCAGACTTGGTCTTAAAATAATGAGTTCCGCCTGTTGAAGTTGAGGATTGACTATTCCCAACACTGCCACCATCCAAATCTTTAAAATGAATAAATCCTGTCATCGTGTTTGCTTTTATAATTCGTTTATTATAGGATTCTGTATAACCATAGTTATATTCCTCAATCTCAATCTGATCTCCCATTACATTTGACACCCAGGCAACATGACCATAAGTTCCTGCAGTAGACCAAGTAATGGAACCAATCGTCGGTGTATTATCTACACGATAACCTTCCCGACGAGCACGATGTCCCCATTCATTCGCATTTCCATAAGCTGCCGGAATTTCAAAACCATTGACATTACTCAAACGAAAGGCTACAAAAGAAGTACACTGACGAGAATACATGCGCCACTGATCAATCTCCTGGCTCCCATTTTTATAATAAGCAGGATAATCATCCCCACGCGCAATCGATCCATTTCCTCTGGAATAGGCATAGACACTATCACCAGCTGCTAGCATCAATCCTACTACTAAAAAAGGAACAAGCTTTTTAACTGACATCTTCAAGTAATAACTTGTTCCTCTTGCTATAAACGGTAAAATTTTCATTCTTCCTCCTTAAAAAATAATATAAAGCGATGATTGCCTTCACCTAAATTATTCGGAGAAAAAAGAAAAAGTGAGAAAATTTCTCACTTTAGTCAAGATAATGAATCAAATTCTTTTCTGTAAGAATATCTGAGTAAGTAAAGGATTCAACGTAAACATTAACTTGTTTATCTCCTTCCACATCCCCAAACTCCACAATAAATAGGGATGGATAAACTTCAATTAGCTTACCCAATCTATTTTTTTGGCGCTTACGACCATTCTCCAAAGTCATTTCTACGACTTGTCCCTCATGTGCCTTGATTTCTTCTTTGATTTTTTTCATCTTGGCTACATCTGTAAATGCATCTGACATCTTATGCCTCCCTCTTTGAGATACTTGAAAATTTATTGTATTCTTTTTGGAAAATCAATTCCACTGTTCCACGAGCTCCACTACGGTTTTTCTCGATAATAACTTCCACCTTATTATTTGGGATACCCTCCTCTTCTTCACCACCACGTTCATAGTAGTCATCGCGATAGAGAAAAGCTACGATATCAGCGTCCTGCTCAATAGACCCAGATTCACGAATATCAGACAAGACCGGTCTCTTGTCCTGACGTTGTTCTACACCACGAGAAAGCTGACTCAGAGCGATTACTGGAACCTTCAATTCCTTGGCTAGTATTTTCAACTGACGAGAAATTTCAGAAACTTCTTGTTGACGATTTTCTCGACCAGTTCCCGTGATAAGTTGCAAATAGTCTATCAAAATCAAACCAAGATTTCCAGTTTCTTGAGCCAATTTACGAGAACGAGAACGAATCTCTGTAATCCGAATACCTGGCGTATCATCGATATAGATACTGGCGTTAGCTAGATTACCCTGAGCAATAGTATATTTTTGCCACTCCTCATCTGTCAATTGCCCTGTACGGATAGAATGTGACTCCACCAAGCCTTCTGCAGCTAACATACGGTCTACCAAGCTTTCCGCACCCATTTCGAGTGAAAAAATAGCAACCGTTTTGTCCAACTTAGTCCCAATATTCTGAGCGATATTCAAGGCAAATGCTGTCTTACCAACTGCTGGACGAGCTGCTAAGATAATCAACTCCTCCTCATGAAGTCCTGTTGTCATATGATCCAAATCACGATAACCTGTCGCAATACCTGTAATATCGGTCGTTTGTTGCGAGCGAGCTTCCAGATTTCCAAAGTTGAGATTCAACACATCTCGAATGTTCTTAAACCCGCTTCGATTTGCATTTTCACTGACATCAATCAACCCTTTTTCTGCCTGAGCAATAATTTCATCAGCTGGTTGTGACGCTTCGTAAGCTTGGTTGACAGACTCTGTCAACTTGGCAATTAAACGACGTAGCATTGCTTTTTCTGCAACAATCTTAGCATAATACTCCGCATTAGCAGAAGTTGGCACAGAATTAACAATCTCAACCAAGTAAGACAAGCCACCAATATTCTGTAAATCACCTTGATTATCAAGGATAGTACGAACCGTTGTTGCATCTATGGCATCACCACGATCGGATAAATCGACCATGGCTTGGAAAATCAAACGATGGGCATACTTAAAAAAGTCCCGAGACTCAATGTATTCTCGCACAAAAACAAGTTTACTCTCATCAATAAAGATAGCCCCTAAAACGGATTGCTCAGCTAAGATATCTTGAGGTTGTACTCGTAACTCTTCTACTTCTGCCATCAGACTTCCCTTCCTTTTACAATCTTGTCAAGAAGGTGTAAACTTATCCTTCTTTCACACGAAGATTGATTACACTTGTGATATCTTGATAGATTTTCACTGGCACATCAATCAAACCAACCGCTCGAATCGGAGCTTGTACTTGAATATGACGTTTATCAATCTTAATTCCAAATTGCTTTTGCAATTCTTCTGCAATCTTCTTATTGGTAATAGAACCAAAGGTACGACCATCTGGACCAACTTTTTCAACAAATTCTACAACAGTTTCTTCTGCTTCAAGTTGTGCTTTAATTGCTTTTCCTTCTGCAATCATCTCAGCGTGAGCTTTTTCTTCCGATTTTTGTTTACCACGAAGTTCACCTACAGCTTGAGCAGTCGCTTCTTTGGCTAGATTCTTTTTGATAAGAAAGTTTTGCGCATACCCTGTTGGTACTTCCTTAATTTCGCCTTTTTTACCTTTTCCTTTAACATCTGCTAAAAAGATTACTTTCATTCTTCTTTCTCCTTTTCCTTTATTTCATTTAATACAATTTCTGTCAGTTTTTCACCTGCTTCTGACAAGGTTACATCTTTAATTTGAGCTGCTGCCAAATTAAAGTGGCCTCCACCGCCTAACTCTTCCATAATCCGTTGTACATTCAGTTTACTACGACTTCGAGCTGAGATAGAGATAAATCCTTGTGTATTCTTCGCAAGAACAAAACTCGCTTCAATACCTGACATGGCTAACATGGCATCTGCTGCCTTACTAATAACAACTGTATCATAGCATTTCGTGTCCTTAGCCTCTGCTATTAGTACATCTGAACCTAATTTACACCCCTGTAAAATAAGTTCATTAACCTCACGATATTCTTCAAAATCTGTCGCAGCAATTTCCTGGATAGCAATACTATCACTTCCGCGCGTTCTGAGATAGCTAGCAACATCAAATGTCCGACTAGTTACTCGCGAGGTGAAATTTTTAGTATCCAACATCATACCAGCCATCAAAACACTTGCTTGCATACGACTCAAACGATTTTTCTTAGAATTCTGGAACTGAATCAATTCCGTTACCAACTCACTGGCACTACTTGCACCACTTTCGATATAAGTAATAACTGCATTATCTGGAAAATCCTGATCCCTTCTATGGTGGTCAATAACAATGGTTTGGGTAAATAAATCATAAAATTCTTTTGATAATGTTAAGGCTGTCTTTGAATGGTCTACAAGAATCAACAAAGAACGATTGGTCACCATCCCCATTGCATCCTTAACAGACAACAACTTCGTAACTCCTTCTTTTTCTATGAATGAAACAGCTCGTTCAATATCTGGAGACATTTGTTCTTCATCATAAAGAGCATAGCTATTTTCAATCACATTGCTGGCGAACAACTGCATACCTACAGCAGAGCCCAAAGCATCCATGTCTAAATTTTTGTGACCGACTACAAAAACCTGATCTACACTCCGAATCTTATCTGAAATAGCTGTCATCATAGCGCGCGTACGAGTCCGTGTACGCTTGATTGAAGCAGCAGACCCACCACCAAAATAAACTGGATTTTTCGTTTCGTCGTTTTCCTTAACAACCACCTGGTCGCCACCACGTACTTCAGCCAAGTTCAAATTGAGCAAAGCAACTTTCCCTATCTCATCATGATTTCCATCGCCATAAGAAAATCCCATACTTAAGGTCAAGGGCAACTGTCTCTGTTTCGACTCTTCTCTGAAAGCATCAATAACAGAAAATTTATCATTCATCAAGCCCTCAAGCACCGTGTAGTCAGTAAATAGATAAAATCGATCCATACTTACCCGACGAGAAAACATCATGTATTTTTCTGAAAACTCTGATATAAAATTAGCTACAAAACTATTGATTTGACTAATATCTGACTCAGAAGTTGCATCCTCCAAATCATCATAATTATCCACAGAGACAATCCCAATCACTGGTCTACTTGTTACCAATTCATCTGTTATGGCTTGTTCCCTGGATACATCTACAAAATACAAAACACCGGAAGAAGCATCCATATGAACAGCATAACGCTTCTCACCAAGCTTGGCATAAGTAGACGGATTTCCTACTGAAGCCTTGATAATCGTTTGAACAGCTTCTAAATCAAAATCACCATCTTCCTTGGTCAAAATCAATTCAGCATAGGGATTAAACCACTCAACCTCTCCAGAAGATAAATTCAATTTCATAACACCTACAGGCATCTGTTCCAATAGAGCTGTCAAACTTTCTTCCGCTTGGTGGTTTACATACTGTATCTGTTCTACATCACTCCTTGTATAATGCACTCTCAGTTTCTTAAATAAAAAAACATAGCCTCCTACAAAAAGAAACAAAATTAAAACCGTCAACAGATTATTATTAACAAAAATAATGAAAGTGGATAAGACTCCAAACGCAATCAATCCTACTAGAATAGGAAAAATTGGACTTACATAAAATTTTTTCATTCAAAACCTCTTGGCACCCATTATACCATAATACCCCTCAAAAAGCGACTTTTTAAAAGTGTAATCAGTAATTCTATCAATTATAAGAAAAAGGTAGTTTACAATTCAGTAAACCTACCTTTACACATATTGAAATTAAGATTCTTTAACCTCTAACAAACCAATTTCGCCATCCTCACGACGATAAATCACATTGGTTGTCTGATCTTCAACATCCACATAGATAAAGAAATCATGCCCCAATAAATCCATTTGTAGAATTGCTTCTTCCAAATCCATTGGTTTTAAATCAATTTGTTTTGAACGAACAACTTTAGACTGGACAATATTTGAATCTTCCACCAAAGCATCTGTAAATAATTGACCAGTTGCTACCTTATTTTTATTTTTACGCTCGATTTTTGTTTTATTTTTACGAATCTGACGTTCAATTTTATCAGTTACAAGGTCAATTGAACCATACATATCTTGAGATACATCTTCTGCGCGGAGAGTAATAGATCCAAGCGGAATCGTTACTTCCACTTTAGCCGTTTTTTCACGATAAACTTTTAAGTTAATTCGGGCATCCAACTCTTGTTCTGGTTGGAAGTACTTTTCGATCTTTTCGAGTTTAGAAACTACATAATCACGAATTGCTTCTGTTACTTCTAGGTTTTCACCACGGATACTATATTTAATCATATGAGTACCTTCTTTCTAAACATTTTTGTTTTTATGATTTTATTATAACGCTTTCATTCTATTTTTGCAAATTTTTTCCTCATCTTACAAGGGAAAATGTTTTTACATCCTTAGCACCAGCTTCTTCCAACAGTTTCTTAACACGATTTATAGTTGCTCCTGTAGTATAGATATCATCTATAAGTAGGATTTTTTTAGGAATAGTGACTCCACTTTTAATAAAGAAAGGAAGTTCTGTCCCCAAGCGCTCTGAACGATTTTTAGAAGAACTGGCTCTCTCTTCTCTTTTCTCTAATAAATCCAGATACTCAAAGCCTGCTGCCTCTACCAAGCCCTCAACCTGATTAAATCCTCTATTAGCATATCTATCAGGACTTAGGGGAATTACAACAAATTGATACTCTTTGTACTTTTTCAACTCCTCACTTAAAAATGAAGCGAAAACTTTTCTTAACAGGAAGTCTCCATCAAACTTATACCGACTGAAAAAATCCTTCATAGCTTGATTGTAAGTAAAAATCGCTCTATGACTGACTTCAACTCCTTCTTTACACCAAAGTTGACAATCTTGACACTTTGTTGACAACTCTGTTTTCATACAATTTGGACAGTTCTCTTCCCCAATTCTTTCAAAAGTAGAATCACAGTCTGAACAAAGACAAGAGTCATCATTCCTCAGAAGTAAGAGACTACTAAAAGTTAAAACAGTCTTCATAGTCTGCCCACATAACAAGCACTTCATAGACCAGCCTCCTTATTCATCATCTGAATTTCCTTAATCGCCTTCTTGATTGAAGCATTTAACCCATCATGGAAGAAAAGCAAATCTCCTGTCGGTCTATCCATGCTTCGTCCAACTCGTCCACCAATCTGAATCAAATTAGACTTGGTAAACAAACGATGATTGGCCTCTACTACGAAAACATCCACACAAGGGAAGGTAACTCCACGCTCCAAGATTGTCGTACTGATAAGTATTGTCAGTTCTCCATCTCGAAAAGCTTGTACTTGCTCTAATCGATCCTCTGTTACAGAAGATACAAAGCCAATTTTCTCATTTGGAAATTGCTCCTGTAAGATTTCTTCTAACTGCTCCCCTTTCTTAATTTCTGAAGCAAAAATGAGTAACGGATAAGCTGTCTTTCTCTGCTTCTCAATATAGGACTTTAACTTTGGTGACAAACGATTCTTGTCTAAGTAGCGATTAAAATCCGATAACCAAATTGGTTTTGGAATAATCAACGGATTTCCATGAAACCGTCTCGGTAAACTCAGTCTTTTTAGTTCTCCTAAACGGACCTTTTTATCTAACTCATTGGTCGAAGTCGCTGTTAAAAAGATTCTCAATCCATTCTCCTTTACACTATTCTTGACAGCGTGGTAAAGCGTGGGATTATCAACATAAGGAAAAGCATCTACTTCATCCACTATCAGCAAATCAAAAGCTTGATAAAACTTCAATAACTGATGGGTTGTTGCAACAACTAGTGGTGTTCGAAAATAAGGTTCCGATTCTCCATGTAGCAAAGCTATCCCGCAAGAAAAATCCTGTTGCAGGCGCTTGTACAGCTCCAAACAAACATCTATGCGAGGACTAGCCAAACACACTGCACCACCCGCATTGATCACTTTAGCCACTACTTGATAAATCATTTCTGTCTTTCCAGCTCCTGTTACCGCATGAACTAAGGTTGGCTTTTGCTTGTCTACTGCTTGAAGCAGTCCCTCTGACACCTTCTCTTGAAAAGGAGTTAATTGGCCGCGCCATTTGAGAACATCTTGCTTCGGAAAATCCTCCTGCGGAAAATAGTATAAAGTTTGATCACTTCTGACTCGCTTCATCAGCAAGCACTCTCGACAATAGTAAGCACCGATGGGCAAATACCATTCTTCTAGAATAGTACTATTACAACGTTGACAGAAAAGTTTCCCCTTCTCCTTTCTCATTGCTGGAAGTTTCTCCGCCAACTGACGTTCTTCTTCTGTTAATTCATTCTCAGTAAATAAACGACCGAGATAATCTAAATTTACTTTCATACTTCTCTATTCGTAAAAACTAGCACTTTAGATTATTTTTTAGTACAATTAAATCATGGAATTTAGGACAATTAAAGAGGACGGCCAAGTCCAAGAAGAAATAAAAAAATCTCGCTTTATCTGCCATGCCAAGCGTGTTTATAGCGAAGAAGAGGCTCGTGACTTCATTACTGCCATCAAAAAAGAACACTACAAAGCGACACATAACTGCTCTGCCTTTATTATTGGAGAACGTAGTGAAATTAAACGTACAAGTGATAATGGTGAGCCTAGTGGTACTGCTGGTGTTCCCATGCTTGGGGTACTAGAAAATCACAATCTCACCAATGTCTGTGTGGTCGTGACACGCTACTTTGGTGGTATTAAACTAGGCGCTGGAGGACTAATTCGTGCTTACGCCGGCAGTGTCGCCTTAGCTGTCAAAGAAATTGGTATTATTGAAATAAAAGAACAGGCTGGCATTGCTATTCAAATGTCTTATGCTCAGTACCAAGAGTACAGTAACTTCCTTAAAGAACATGATCTCATGGAGCTGGATACAAACTTTACAGATCAAATCGATACGATGATTTATGTTGATAAAGAAGAAAAAGAAACTATTAAAGCTGCACTTGTGGAGTTTTTTAATGGAAAAGTCACTTTAACTGACCAAGGTTTACGAGAGGTTGAAGTTCCTGTAAACTTAGTGTAAACAATGAATAATACAGCGTTTCGTTGACATTCTCACAACTACTTTAGCGAGCAAAATAAAAAGATGCGTACCAAAATATACTAGAAAATGAAGCAATTCAAACGAAACCTGATATCGTTTTCCTTCACACCTATTTACTAGAATTAGCTGAACGCAATCACTTGAAAATTAATGACTTTGATCTATGATATATAGAAATCCTATCGCTTCGATAGGATTTCTATATTTTACAAATGGTATAGATAGCGTTATACTAAAGATATCTTATACAAAGAGGTATTCATATGTCTATTTATAACAACATTACTGAATTAATCGGTCAAACACCAATTGTTAAACTTAACAACATCGTGCCAGAAGGTGCTGCAGACGTCTATATAAAGCTTGAAGCATTTAATCCTGGTTCATCTGTAAAAGACCGTATTGCCCTTAGCATGATTGAAAAAGCTGAACAAGATGGTATTCTGAAACCTGGTTCTACTATTGTTGAAGCAACAAGTGGAAACACTGGTATTGGACTTTCATGGGTAGGTGCTGCTAAAGGGTATAAAGTCGTCATCGTTATGCCTGAAACTATGAGTGTAGAACGACGTAAAATTATCCAAGCTTATGGTGCTGAACTCGTCCTAACTCCTGGTAGCGAGGGAATGAAAGGTGCTATTGCTAAGGCTCAAGAAATCGCTGCTGAACGTGATGGTTTCCTTCCTCTTCAATTTGACAATCCAGCTAATCCAGAAGTACACGAAAGAACAACAGGAGCTGAGATACTAGCTGCTTTCGGTAAAGATGGATTAGATGCCTTTGTTGCTGGAGTAGGTACCGGTGGAACGATTTCTGGTGTTTCTCATGCACTCAAATCAGAAAATTCTAACATTCAAGTTTTTGCAGTAGAAGCAGATGAATCTGCTATTCTATCTGGTGAAAAACCTGGTCCTCACAAAATTCAAGGTATCTCAGCTGGATTTATTCCTGATACACTTGATACTAAAGCCTATGATAGTATCGTTCGTGTAACATCAGATGACGCTCTTGCACTCGGACGTGAAATTGGTGGAAAAGAAGGCTTCCTTGTAGGAATTTCCTCAGCTGCAGCTATCTACGGAGCCATCGAGGTTGCCAAAAAATTAGGTACAGGTAAAAAAGTCCTTGTCCTAGCACCAGATAACGGTGAACGTTATCTCTCTACAGCACTTTATGAATTGTAACCGTCCAATAACGAAGTCTATTGAAAAATCTCCAGACTAGAGAACTCACGGATAGTTCCTAATCTGGAGATTTCTTATTTGCACTTTTCTTGTACAACTTTAGTCCATGGTAAATAAGCCTCTAAAACCTCTTTGTTTACGAGAGTTTCCACGTTTGGAAGACATTCTAGAAGATAGGATAGATATTTCTCACTATTTATAATGGATTGAAATAAGATATGAACAAATCGATTAGGACATGATGGTAAAGCGTAATCCCTTGTTTCTCAGCTTTCCCAGACAAAAAAGTCCAATAGTAAGTCAGCTGACTATCACTCTCTAGCACCCTATAAGAAGTTTCATCCGCATGAAGTAAGGGCTGAGTCAATAGTCTCTCTCGCAAGAGGTTATAGAGGGGCTCCAAATAGTATTGACTCGTCTTGATATGCCAATTAGAGATTTCCTTGCGTGTGATTGGTAAACCCATCTTAGCCCAATCTTCTTCTTGGCGATAATTGGGTACCTTCAGATTAAACTTCTGATGGATGGTGTGAGCGATAATAGAAGCTGAGCCAAAGCTATGCGCTAAAGGGGCTTTAGGAATAGGAGCTTTCACAAGCTTATCCAGATGATTATCTTTTACTCGTTATGGACAATGCTATATGGCATAAATCAAGTACCTTAAAGATTCCGACTAATATTGGTTTTACCTTTATTCCTCCATACACACCAGAGATGAACCCCATTGAACAAGTGTGGAAAGAGATTCGTAAACGTGGATTTAAGAATAAAGCCTTTCGAACTTTGGAAGATGTCATACAAGGACTGGAGAAGGAGGTGATAAAGTCCATCGTTAATCGGAGATGGACTAGAATGCTTTTTGAAAGCAGATGAGTGTAAAAAGAAAGTCCTCATTTCAATAGAAATCACAACTTTCTGATGGATTTATAGTAAAATGAAATAAGAACAGGACAAATCGATCAGGACAATCAAATCGATTTCTAACAATGTTTTAGAAGCAGAGGTGTACTATTCTAGTTTCAATCTACTATATTTTTGGAGTGATAGAAAAGCCCTTCATAAGCCAATCTACTTGTTCAGGTGCGAGAGCTTTGACATCCTTTTCTGTACTTAGCCAAGTCAGTTTTCCGTTCTCAAAGCGTTTATATAGTAGCCAAAATCCTTGACCATCCCAGTAAAGGGCTTTAAAGCGGTCTTTACGTCCACCACAAAAGAGAAAGACTTGACCGGAGAAAGAATCCAATTCAAAGTGGGTTTTAACTACATAGGCTAATGAGTCTATTCCCTACCTCATATCTGTCTTGCCACAAACAAGGTGAACTTGACCTAAATCACTTAGTTGAATTATCATAGTACAATACCTTTCCTCCGATAATTATTTTTTATCTAGTATACTGGAAGTTGGGGAATTAGGATAGATACCTTGTTATGACGCGCTTACTATGAATTTGAAGTATAGTCTCCTAAATGCACTTAGCCCTTATTATAGGGCTTTTTGTTTTAATTATTCTAATCGAGTGAGACTGGGGAAAAAACAATTTCAGGAAAAATCTAAGCCCTATACAAAAAAGGAAGCAATTTGCTTCCTTTCTATTATTAGTTATTCAAGGCTGCTGCCATTGTAGCTGCAACTTCAGCTTCGAAGTCGTTTGCAGCTTTCTCGATACCTTCACCAACTTCAAAGCGAGCAAACTCAACTACCGAAGCGTTAACTGATTCAAGGTATGCTTCAACTGTCTTGCTGTCATCCATGATGTAAACTTGTGCAAGAAGTGTGTAAGCTTGGTCAACCTTAGTGTTATCAAGCATGAAGCGATCCATTTTACCTGGGATAATTTTGTCCCAGATTTTTTCTGGTTTGCCTTCTGCAGCCAATTCAGCTTTAATGTCAGCTTCAGCTTGAGCAATAACATCATCAGTTAATTGAGCTTTTGATCCATACTTCAAGTGTGGAAGAGCTGGTTTATTAACCATTGCACGGCTTTCGTTGTCTTGGTCGATAACGTGATTCAATTGTGCCAACTCATCTTTAACGAATTGCTCATCCAATTCTTTGTAAGAAAGAACTGTTGGTTTCATCGCTGCGATGTGCATTGACAATTGTTTAGCAAGTGCTTCGTCTCCACCTTCAACAACTGAAATAACACCGATACGTCCACCGTTATGTTGGTATGCTCCAAAGTGTTGTGCGTCTGTTTTTTCAATCAATGCAAAGCGACGGAATGAGATTTTCTCTCCGATAGTTGCTGTTGCAGATACGTATGCAGCTTCAAGAGTTTCACCTGAAGGCATTATCAAAGCAAGAGCTTCTTCGTTGTTAGCAGGTTTTCCTTCAGCAATGACTTTAGCTGTAGTATTTACCAATTCAACGAATTGAGCGTTTTTTGCAACGAAGTCAGTTTCAGCGTTTACTTCAATAACTGCTGCAACATTACCGTTAACATAAACACCAGTCAAACCTTCTGCAGCAACACGGTCAGCTTTCTTAGCTGCCTTAGCCATACCTTTTTCACGAAGCAATTCAATCGCTTTTTCGATGTCACCGTCTGTTTCTACAAGCGCTTTTTTAGCGTCCATAACACCGGCACCAGATTTTTCACGCAACTCTTTTACAAGTTTAGCTGTAATTTCTGCCATTTTAATTCTCCTATATTTTTTGAAAATAGGAGAGCCGGGCTAAGCCCCGCCCTCCTAGGTAATTACTATTTGTATAAATTAAGCGTTGTCGCCTTCTACAACTTCAACGATTTCTTCAATTGAATCTGCTTGAGTTTCTGAAGCTGCAAATTCTGCTTCAACTGCTACTGCATCCTCACCTTGACGTCCTTCGATAATAGCGTCAGCCAATTTAGCTGTGATCAATTTAACAGCACGGATAGCGTCATCGTTAGCTGGGATGATTACATCGATATCATCTGGATCAGTATTGGTGTCAACCATCGCTACAACTGGGATTCCCAATTTTTTAGCTTCTTTAACAGCGATTTGCTCTTTATGTGGGTCAACTACGTACATCACATCTGGGATACGAGGCATATCTTCGATACCGCCCAAGAATTTTTCAAGACGCGCACGTTGTTTGTTAAGAAGTGCAACTTCTTTCTTAGGAAGAACTTCGAAAGTTCCATCTTCTTCCATACGTTTAATTTCTTTCAAACGAGCGATACGTTTTTGGATTGTTCCCCAGTTTGTAAGAGTTCCACCCAACCAACGGTGGTTGATGAAGTATTGACCTGAACGTACTGCTTCTTCAGCAACTGCATCAGCTGCTTGTTTCTTAGTACCAACGAACAATACAACTGCATCGTTAGCTGCTGCATCACGCATGAAGTCGTATGCTTGGTCAGCGTATTTTACAGTTTGTTGCAAGTCGATAACGTGGATTCCGTTACGTTCAGTAAAGATGTACTTAGCCATCTTAGGATTCCAGCGACGAGTTTGGTGACCAAAGTGTACACCAGCCTCAAGAAGTTGTTTCATTGAAATTACTGCCATGAGTATTTCTCCTTTTTGTTTTTTCCTCTTCTTGACTTCAACTCGCAAAACGACCCAAGGGCAACTGCTTCACAATTCATCAAGAATGAGTATTATCGTTCACACGACAATTTTCATTTTACCATACTTTTCCAATATTTTCAAGCTATTTTGATATAATTTTTAATAGGGATTGTCACGGTAAAACCTGAAAAGAGGGCTCTATTCGAGTCCCTCTGTAAATTAATCTGCATAAATATATGTAACAAAACCTTCAGAAGTTGTTGTTGGATTGAACCATCCACGGTGATTTCCAATTGTACGATTACCTGCATAATTTGATTCTGATACTTGGATACGTGTTGTTGATTCAACAGCTGTAACAACCGCTACGTGACCATATCCACCATCATTCCAACATGCAATTGCTCCAACTTGAGGTGTTGAACCTGTACGGAAACCTGCTGCTGCTGCACTTGTAGCCCACTGTGCTCCATTACCCCAGTAGTCTCCAGCCCAAGGTGCCAATGTTTTTACTCCCCATGTACATTCTCCAATTGGATAACTTGAAGCGTTTGTACTGTATGTTGGACGAACTTTTGCACGGACAGGTGCTGCTGCAGATTCAGATACTGCTTGCACTTGAGCTGTTAAGTTAGTGTTTGCTGAAGCAAGTACTGATTGTTGTTGGCTAGCTCGTTTTTCTTTATAAGCTGCTTCTGCTACCGCAGCTGCACGAGCCTCTGCCTCAGCTGCTGCTTTTTGCTCTAATAGACTTGCTTTTTCCCCTTCAGCTGTCGCTTTCTCAGCAGCAAGACTTAATTCAGCAGCTTTTAGTTCTGCCTGTTTCGTAGTCAATGCTTGAGCATCATCAGCCAATTTTTGTTGATTAGCAATTACAGTATTGATAGCATCATTATTTGCTACTTGTTTTTCAGAAATAGCTTTTTTATCTGCCTTTTGTTGTTCTAACATTTTGTTGTTTGCAGATACGATTTCACTCATTGCAGCAACACGTGAAATAGCTTCTGTAATTGATTTTGAGTTTACAATGGTATTGATATAGCTAGTTACGGCTCCATTTGTTTGAGCACTACGAGCTTGTTTTTCCAACGATTGGTTACGAGAAACAATGTTTTTAGAAAGTTCTGTAATCTCACCCTCGAGTTTCTTAGATTCTGCTTGTAATCTATCATTTTCAGCTTGCAAGTTAGACTGCTCAGCTTGAATAGCTGATACTTGCTCCTGAATTTGGTCAACTTGTTTTTGGGCTTCTTGTTGTTGTGCTGTTAAGTTACTAATTTTATTATCTTGAGCAGCAATTTTGTCATCAGTCGTTTCTGCATGCGCAGTTGTTAAAACAGCTACTTGAGAAACCATTACTGTACTTAATAAAAGTGACGCTAAGATTTTTTTCTTCATATTACGTAGATACTCCTTCTTTTAAAGACAATACTAGTATACCAAAAAAAGGCCTAATAAATATTACGCCTTTGTTACATTTATATGTCGTTCTTATAGATAATATTTTTCAAAAATAAATTGAAAAACAGTAATCCATAAAAAATTTAAAATCATCGTCGGTACCAAGCTATAGACTATAAAAATCGACATGCTATCTACTGTCAACCCTACCATAAAAGCCAAAAGATAACTACCCATTTCAAACAGGAATGTCAGCACAATCATAGCTAGCATTCTTGTCCAACGATTCAACAAAATAACACTATTCAATTTATGAAGGAAGGCTCCCAATAAGATAAATAAGAGAGTTGTAATCCCTATTAGATGGAAAAAGTAAACATCATAAACCAAGCCTATAACAAAACAATAGACTAGGTAGAGATACTCTGATACTTCTATCGTCTCAAATAAGAGAAATAGAAAAAGAAAATGACTAGCCAAATGTACATGGGGGAAAAATGAGCCCAGAAGCTGGCTAATATGGGCGTCAATTAGAACAAAGAAAGGAAGCAATAAAAATACTCCAACTCGCTTCAACTGTCTCATTATGAATTCCCCACTAATTCTATCACATCTACATTATGAGTATCTGCACTCAATTTAACAGTTACTTCTCGTGTCAAATAGTCTGTACTATGCGTTGTGGCAACCACTTCACCAACAGGAATATCAGCAACGTTAAAGTTTCCTAATCCACCAGTAGTCACCTTATCTCCCGCACTAATATCGCTATTACTATTTAATTGGCTAATTTTAAGAACGTCATTTTCCTTGTCATAGCCAATAATAATTCCATAAATTGTAGTAGAGCCATGTTGAATTTTAACAGAAATCTTATCAGCATTTTCCGTATTTGTCAGAAGGTTGACTATAGTAGAGTTCTCCTCTACTTTTGAAACACTCCCAATCAAGCCACCATTTGCAATAGCTAACATGTTCTCAGAAGCACCTTTTGATCTACCTGCATCTAAGGTCAACTCCTGCTTCCAAGATACCGGAGAACGCATAATAACATCTGCTGCTAAAGTCTTTGTGGCTTGCAATTTAGACTTCATATCAAGCAATTGGCGCAGTTGTTCATTTTCTGTCTTTAAACTTTCCACCTCATTTGATTTAACTTCTAATTGGTAAAGCTGTTTCTTCAAACTTTCATTTTCATTATATGTTCGTGTCAAATGAGCCAAATCTGATTTGACAGAATCAAACCACTGAAAAGGTTTTTGTACAACTCTATCAACCAATGAGATTCCATCTCCTAATTTTGTCACAACTGTACTTGAATAAGTCGTCGCTAAGAGAGCTGACACAAGCAGAACAGTGACAAAAACAATAATGACATATTTTGATTTTTTAAAACGGTTCATATTCCTACCTTTATATCAAAAACTGTTACAGTAACTTTTTATCAATTCCTGAAAGCTACTAAGATTTTAAGAAAAATAAACAACAACCAAGTACGAGAATAACAAGAATGGTCAGCGTATCCTTTAGAGTCCATTTCAATTGTCGGTATTGACTTCTGCCTTTTCCACCCTGATAGCCACGCGCTTCCATAGCGATAGCCAAGGAATCTGCACGTTTTAAACTTGTCGCAAAAAGAGGAATCAAAATGGGAATCATCGCCTTTACTTTTTGAACGATGCTTCCTTCTCCAAAATCCACTCCACGAGCTTTCTGTGCATTCATAATCCGAGTCGTATCATCCATCAAGGTTGGGACAAAACGCAAACTCATAGACAGCATCAATCCAATTTCATGAACTGGAACTTTCACACGCTTTAAAGGTGCTAATAAAGCTTCGACAGCTGATGCCAAACTTAAAGGCATGGTTGTTAAGGTTAACAAAGTTGAAAAGAAAATAATCAATACAAAGCGACAAAAAATAATCCCAGCTTGTTGCAAAGCATAATCCGTGATTCTCACAAACGAAAACTCAAATAAAACATTCCCATTAGAAATGAAAAATAGTTGAAAAATAGTTGTGAAGGCAATCAAGAAAAACATAGACTTCAAGCCCTGAATAAAAAATGAAAGAGATACTCCTGACAAGGCAATAAATATCCCTGTCGCTATAAAAAGAATCAGATTCGTCAAGGGGTTATTAGCCCAAAACACAATCAAAATCAGTAGCATCATAGCAAGCAATTTGCTACGTGGATCCAATCGGTGAACAATCGAATCCCCTGGGATATAACGCCCCAAAATCATACTATCCATTTAGCGACTCCTTGAACTCCTCTATCTTAATCGGTAATCGTTTAAATGACACGCCTCTATCAGCCAATCGTTTACAAAAGGCCGTAATTTTAGGTACTCCCAACTGAACTTCTTCCATAAAAACAACGTCTTGAAAGACATCACTTGGTTTGCCCCCCTTTACTAAACGTCCCTTTTCCATTACATAGACTTGATTTGCATATTCAGCAACATCATCCATCAAATGCGTTACCAAGACGATGGTCATCCCTGACTGGTGGAGTTTTTTGAACAGGGTCATCAACTCTTTTCTCCCTAGAGGATCTAGACCAGCTGTTGGCTCATCTAAGACTAATATAGCTGGCTCCATGGCAAGTATGCCTGCAATGGCAACACGTCTCATTTGTCCCCCTGACAGCTCAAACGGACTACGATCAAAAAGTGATTCATCAATTCCAACCAGAGCCAGTTTCTCACGCGCAGTCTTCACAGCATCTTCTTCAGAAACTCCAAAATTTTGCGGTCCAAAAGCAACGTCCTTCAAAACCGTTTCTTCAAAAATCTGATTTTCAGCAAACTGAAATACCAAGCCAACCTGTTTTCTAATTTGACGAATATCTTTATTTTTAGAAGTCGAGGTGATTAAGGTATCAAAAACCCTCACACTCCCTTGACTTGGCACCAATAAACCATTTAAGAGTTGTAAAATAGTTGATTTACCACTACCTGTGTGCCCAATTAAAGCTGTATAAGAGCCATCTTCAATCGTCAAAGAAACATCCGACAAAGCTGCTGAAGCTAAGGGAGTACCTTCTTGATATGTAAAATTCACATTTTCTAGAGCAATTCCCATAGCTTATCCTCTAGCTCACTTTCTGTCAAATAATTTTCAGGTAAATCATAGCCATTCTGGCTCAAAGATTTTTTTAATTGATTAGCAAAAGGATCGTCTAATCCAATTTGATCTAAATCATTTCGAGAGAAAAGCTCCCTTGGACTACTAGTTGATTCAATTTCCCCTTTTTTCATGACCAATACGCGATCACTCATGGCGACTTCTTCCAAATCATGGGTAATAGAAATGACCGTCATATCATAGTCTTTTCGAATTCCTTTTACTGTCCCAATAAGTTCTCTACGCCCCTCAGGATCCAACATACTCGTTGCTTCATCTAAGATTAAAATAGCTGGTCTTAGGGCTACAACACCTGCAATGGCCACACGTTGCTTTTGGCCACCTGATAGACGCGCTGGCTCTCTCTTTTTAAAGTCCAACATGCCAACTAAAGCCAGAGCTTCTTCCACTCTCTTTTTCATTTCTTGACGAGAAAGTCCCTGATTTTCCAAACCAAAAGCAACATCATCTTCAACAGTCGCTCCAACAAATTGATTGTCTGGATTTTGAAAAACCATACCGATTTGACGACGTATATTCCAAACATTTTCCTCAGTCAAACATTGGCCATCAATTACAATCTCTCCGGATTCTGCTTCCAGTAAGCCATCAATTAATCGAACCGTCGTTGATTTACCACTACCATTATGCCCTACAATCGAAAGCCATTCTCCACGTTTCACGTGAAACGTAATATCCTTCACATCGTAGTAGTTCTGATTTTCTTTATAGCGAAAAGAAAGATTTTTTACATCAATTATTGATTTCATTTCGAACCAAATGTCCCTTTAAATACATAGGCACTACCCTTGAAATAGTCATAGCCAGAGTAGATAGTGAAAAATAAGGCTACATAAAGTAGAACTTGACCAAGCAAAGTCCAATGTAATAGCAAGAAAATAATAGCAAACATCTGACTAAAAGTTTTAATTTTTCCAGGTATTGCTGCTGCTAAAATTGTTCCACCAGTTTCAACCAATAAAAGCCTTAAACCTGTCACAGCTAACTCACGACAGATAATCACTGCAACAATCCAAGCCGGAGCCATACCTAACTCAATCAACATAATAAAAGCCGACATAACTAGTAACTTATCCGCCATAGGATCTGCAAATTTACCAAAATTACTGACCACATTCCATTTACGAGCTAAATATCCATCTAAATAGTCGGTAATACTGGCAACAGCAAAGATAATAGCTGCAACTATATGACTCTCTATCGAATTTCCTATCGTTAAAATAAAGATAAAAATAGGTATAAAGAGAATTCGACCTATTGTTAAGAGATTGGGAATTTGTTCTTTTTTCATTCGTTTTTCCTTAATTTTTAGTAAAGGTTACAGTGATTTGTCCAGTCTGAGCTGTTAATTTCGATAAATCAACAGTCTGATTATCTACTGTCAAATCAACACCTTTTACAACACCTAACGTAATTGTTACAGGACTTTTAGTTGCAACTGTTGCTTCTGCACTTTTCTTCTTTGGCGATAAGGTTACACCGCCCTCAAGTTCGCTTTCTGAAACACTGACCCAACTTGTAACATCTGAAACTGCCAATTGCAATTTAACTGTTTCCTTACTTGTCTTATAAGCGATTTCTACATGATTTCCTTCGCCTGATACACTTATAGCTGATTCTATACTAGAAGAACTACTACTTGAGGAGTGGGGAACAGAGCTAGTTGAACTTGTTGATTGAACCACACTGTAATTAGAAAGAGAAGGCTCCTCTGGTTGAGTTTGAATATAGTTCCAAACATAAAAAGTCACAAAAATTAAAATCGATAAAGCAAAAAGGATAAAATAAAATAAAGGTAAAAATGATGTTTTTTTCTTCTTTTTCTTACTTGAACGTCTACGACCTGTCAACTCATCTTCATCAACATCTACTTCCTCATAAGTAATCATACTCCCAGAATCATAAGCATCCAAAACAATTTGGTCATCTAACTCAACAGCCCATGCATATTTTTTCAAGAAAGAACGCGTGTAAAAAGGACTTGGAAGTTGATCGAAATCGTCTGCTTCCATTGCTTCCAACATATCTAACTGGATTTCTGTCTTTTTCTGCAATTCATCTAAACTCAATCCCTGATTGATTCTAGCTAATCGTAAAACCTCTCCAATTGTTTTTTTTCTCATACTTGTCATCTCTTCTTTCTAGTGTCTATTATGATAGGTTACTACGATGGGAATATTGTAAAATCAACTATGTCACCATCATCTATTAAATGATGTCCAGCATCAAGGACATCCTCTAAAGTAATTTCCTGTAAAATTTTCGGCAAATCAAAAATTGTCTCACCATTTTCAAAAGCATCATATTGCGTTGCAATAAATTCAAGAGAGTTCATGCTACTGAAAAATTCGCCAAACATCTCTCTTTTGATAATATCTAAATGTTCCTCTGTAATATCTAAATCCTTTGTAAAATTACGAATAGCCTTCCTAAATTGATGAGACAAAGCAACTGGCTCTTTCGTATCCATTGTCAACATGACAAAATGAAAGCGACTTGTTATTTCAACTTCCAGAGATAAGGACGCATCAATTTTACCTGATTCATAACATTTTTGAAAACGATCCGAAGTCCAACCAAACATCATTGCAAACAATAATTTTAATAAAATATGATGTCGATAGCAATCCGCTTCAGAAACTTCTCGCTTACCTCTAACTCCAATCGCTAGTTTGGGAGAAGATACTTCCATTCTCATACTATCTGTTAGCTTTACAGGCTGTAAAAACAACTTTTCTCTTGCTACTTCCTGAAAATCTGAATCTTTCAGTTCTTTGCTTTCAAAATAGTCCTGTACTCGCTCCACATCAAAATTACCAACTAAAAACAGAGACATGTTTACAGGTTTGTAAAACTTTGTAAAATTTTCTTGCAAATTAGTTAGATTGATTTGGGAAATGGACTCCTCACTTCCAACTATATCAGTTGCTAAAGGTGTACCAGGATACAAATTCGCTAAAGTTGAAAAGAATAAACACGAATCTGGATCATCTTGGTACATTTCTCGTTCTTGCTGAATAATATCCTGCTCTGTCAGAATGGAAGCTTCAGTAAAGTGTGCTGATGTTACCAATTCATCAAGTAAATCTAAATTTTCTAAAAAATAATCCGTTGCTGAAAAAAGATAGTTTGTTTTTGTAAAGCTTGTAAAGGCATTGCTATCTGCACCTAGATTCGTAAAAGCCGACATCAAATCACTAGAATCTTCTCTCTCAAATAATTTATGTTCAAGAAAATGAGCAATTCCTCCAGGATATTGTTTTACATCTCCGTCAACTTCTGTGACAAACGTATCTACCGAACCAAACTGTACAGTGACACTCCCGTAAACCTCTTTAAATTCCTTTTTAGGCAAAAGAGCAACTGTCAATCCGTTGGCCAAACGAGTTCGATAAACCATTTCTTTTACAGCTGGATAGTATTTTTCTTCAAAAACAACCTTTGTCATTCTATTCCTTCCATAAAGTAAATCGCTTGTAGTTTCACATTATTAGCTACTCTACAAATAGCATCTTTGTCAATTTGTTCAAGCTTTGCAATCCAACTTTTAAAGTCTGCTGAAGATTTTCCAAATAAGGCATTTTGATAAGCACGTTCAATCAATGAAGATTGATTATCTTGAGAAAGTAACAACGACCAACGAATCATTTCCTTGGTCTGATTTAACTCAAACTCTGTAAAATAACCTTTTTTTAAATCAAGCAGTTGATTATTCATCATTTTACGAGCCTGGTTACGATTTTCTCGATTGATACCAGCATACATCCTCAAGAATCCACTAAATAAATCAAGCTCACTTGAAATGGTATAAGCTAATCCAGCATTTTCACGGACATTTGTAAAGAGCTTAGAGTGAGCAAATCCACCAAGTAAACCATTCATTACAATCATGGGTAAATGTTGCTCATCACCATATTTAGAAGGGTAATGATAACCTAATTCCAAAATGGATTGTCCCACATTTTTCCGAACCATACCTTCCTGAAGGATATTAGAATAAGGTTGACAATACTGAACCTTCACATCTCCTTTTCGACCTTTAAAGCCAAATGATTCTAATACATTTTGAATTTCAACCTCATTAAAATCACCTAGGAAAAAGAAATCTATTCGATTATTGGCTAAAAATTCTTGGAAACAAGAATAAGAACTTTGTGGAGTTTCAGCTAAAATACGATTTCGTAAATCACTATATTCCAATTGAAGACGTTCATCATGAAAAAACAATTTATCCAATTCTTTATGTGCAAAATAAAAAGAATCATCCATATCAGCTGCTAAACTTGCTAGCAATTGTTTTTTCTCAATTTCAAATAAGGCCGGATCAAACCCATTATCAACTACTACGGGTGAAAAAAGAGTTTCTTTTACAAGTTCCAAAATCTGAGAGGTTAGCACGTTTTTCCTACTTAAAAACTCATCACGAACATAGGTAAATGTCAATTCTATAATGTGGCTTTGCCCTCTTCTGAAACAATTGGTTGACATATCTGTACCGTATAGACTGGCCAAGTGTCTCCTCAAATCTTGAGAAGTGGGGTACATCTGATTAGCAGTCTCTAGCATACTTGCACTCAACATGTGACCTGCAATCGTATCAAGGGATAATGGAGCGGTAAAACGCACGGTAATTTTGTTTGTTTTAAACTTTTTTGATTGGATAAAATGTGTTGAAATTCCATGCACTAACTCCATGATTTACCTCCTTATATACAGACTTCTATTATATCACGAAAACCTGAAATTTTCTTGTTCCCTGTAACACTTTTGAAATAAAAATCGCTTACATTTCTCGCTGTCTCTCTCACTATTTTTAGGAAAATATGGTATAATACCAAAGATTGAGGTGAATTATGGAATACAAATTATTTGAAGAATTTATTACCCTCCAAGCACTACTCAAAGAACTTGGAATTACACATAGCGGAGGAGCTATTAAATCATTTCTCTCTGAACATTCTGTTTACTTTAATAGGGAATTAGAGAGTCGTCGTGGAAAAAAACTTCGTATTGGCGATAAAGTTGACATCCCTGACATGAACATTGACATCTTGTTGACACAACCTACTTCTGAAGAACAAGATGAATACCAAGCTGATAAAGTTGAAAAAGAACGGATCGCTAAACTTGTCAAAAAGATGAATAAGGGAGTTAAAAAAGACAAATCGAAACCTGCTTCATCACCTAAAAGCCAACAAGCTCCACGATTCCCTGGTAGATAATCATGTGGCTACAACATCTATCTCTCAAGACTTTTCGTAATTACAAAGAAACGAAAATAGACTTTAATCCTAAATTGAATGTCTTTTTGGGACGTAATGCACAAGGAAAAACAAACATGTTAGAGGCTATCTATTTTTTAGCCTTAACGCGTAGTCATCGAACTCGAACAGATAAAAATCTCATTCATTTTGATGAGGAACAACTTCATCTTTCAGGTCTCGTTCAGAAAAAAACTGGATCCATTCCCCTAGAAATCGAACTAACACAAAAAGGCCGTGTAACAAAAGTTAATCACTTAAAACAGGCACGCCTTTCAGATTATGTAGGACACATGAATGTTGTCTTATTTGCTCCTGAAGATTTACAACTAATTAAAGGAGCACCTTCGATTCGACGAAAATTCATTGATATGGAGCTTGGGCAAATTAAGCCAATCTATTTATCTGACTTAACCAATTATAACCACATCCTAAAGCAAAGAAACACTTACCTAAAATCAGTTCAAAAAATAGATGAAACATTCCTTTCTGTGTTAGATGATCAGCTAGTTGATTATGGATGTCGTGTAATGAATCACCGCTTAGATTTCATAAAAAAACTAGAATCATTTGGGCGTAAGAAACATTTTGAACTCTCTAATCAGATCGAAAAGTTGTCAATATCCTATCAATCTTCTGTCAATATAACTGACAAACAAAACTTATCCGAATCTTTTAAAATTGCTTTAGAAAAAAGTAGATCCAGAGATTTATTTAAAAAGAATACTGGTGTCGGTCCTCATCGAGATGACATTTCTTTTTATATAAATGGGATGGATGCTAGTTTCGGAAGCCAAGGTCAACATCGTAGTCTCGTCCTCTCGATAAAATTAGCAGAAATCGAATTAATGGAAAGCATTACCACAGAATCTCCGATATTACTGCTTGACGATGTGATGAGTGAACTTGACAACACTAGACAGTTAAAATTATTAGAAACGATTTCTCAATCAATCCAAACCTTTATCACAACAACAAGCTTAGACCATCTTCAAAATCTGCCAGAAAATCTAAGTATCTTCACTATTCAGGATGGTAAAGCTGCTGTAAATAGAAATTGACAACATTGTAAAAGAACTCCTGTTTTCACTGGAGTTCTTTTCATTGTTTTTTACATAGAATAATTTGGTGCCTCATTAGTAATTTGCACATCATGAGGATGGCTTTCTTTCAAACCAGCACCAGACATTTCAATAAATTGAGCATTATCGTGTAGTTCTTTAAGGTTAGCTGCACCACAGTAACCCATACCAGAGCGAATACCACCAATCATTTGGAAAACAATATCAGCTGCCGCTCCTTTATAAGCAACACGACCTTCAATTCCTTCTGGAACAAGCTTGTTTGCTTCATTGACAGAACCTTGGAAATAACGGTCGCTTGAACCTTTCTTCATAGCAGCAATTGATCCCATACCACGGTAAGTCTTGAATTTACGTCCTTGGAAGATTTCAGTTTCGCCTGGAGCTTCATCAGTTCCAGCAAACATAGATCCAAGCATAACAGCATTTCCACCTGCAGCAAGTGCTTTTACAATATCTCCAGAATACTTGATCCCACCGTCAGCAATAATCGTTTTACCATATTCGCGCGCAACAGCTGCAGCATCGTAGATAGCTGTTACTTGCGGAACACCAACACCAGCAATCACACGAGTAGTACAGATAGAACCTGGTCCAATACCAACCTTAACAACGTCTACACCCGCTTCATAAAGGGCACGTGCACCTTCAGCAGTAGCAATATTTCCAGCAATCAAAGTCCGATCTGGGAAATGAGCACGAATCTCGGCAATTTTACGCAAGACACCTGCAGAATGACCATGTGCAGTATCAATAACAATCGCATCCGCTCCTGCCTCAAAAAGAGCCTCTGCACGTTCAAATGTATCTGAAGTAACACCTACTGCACCTGCAACTAGAAGACGACCAAACTCATCTTTAGCCGCATTTGGAAACTCAATAACTTTTTCAATATCTTTGATAGTGATCAAACCAGAAAGACTGCCTTCTTCATCGACCAACGGAAGTTTTTCAATACGATGCTCTTGAAGAATACTCTCAGCCGTTGCAAGATCCGTACCCACAGGAGCAGTAACAAGATTTTCACTAGTCATATGGTTTGAAATTGGTTGATTATAATCTGAAATAAAACGAAGATCTCGGTTTGTCAAAATACCAACCAATTTACGATTTTCAAGTGTTTCAACAACTGGAACACCACTGATGCGGTAACGACCCATAAGCTCATCTGCTTCAGCAATTGTATGTTCAGGCGTCAAGAAGAACGGATCAATAATAACTCCATTTTCAGAACGTTTTACCTTACGAACCTCGTCTGCTTGTTGAGCAATTGACATGTTTTTATGGATAACTCCGAGACCGCCTGCACGAGCAATAGCAATGGCCATTTGACTCTCTGTAACTGTGTCCATGGCAGCGGTAATAATTGGGATATTTAAAGTCAAATTATCTGCCAATTTAGTTGTTAAATCTGCATCGTTAGGCAACACATGACTTTCAGCTGGAATAAGCAATACATCATCAAAGGTAAAACCTTTTTTCAAAAATTTAGTGTCCCAATTAGACATTCGAAGTTTCCTCTTTTCTTTCTTTTTGAGCTTGACTCTTTTTATATTGTATCTATCATACCATTCTATAAAAATTTGTCAAATGTTACAGGGGTAAATAAAAAACTATCTTTTCTTCGAGATAGAAAAGATAGTTTCTTGTAAAATAAACTTAGTTAAAGTAATGAAGTCCCATTGCCCCTTTTACCTCAGATAGGGTTTGACCCGCAACTTCACGCGCTCTTTCACTACCTTTTTGAATCATATTATAAACTTCTCCCATATCCTTAGCAAATTCAATACGGCGCTCACGAATAGGACCCAGTTCACGTTCTAATATTTCAAGTAGATAACGCTTGGTCTTCACATCACCAAGACCACCTCGTTGATAACGTTCTTTCATATCAGCAATTTCTTGAGCATCTTCTGGACGACCAAAAACATCTAGATAATGGAAAACCATATTTCCCTCAATCTTACCTGGATCCTCAACGCGGATATGATCTGGATCTGTATACATACTCATTACTTTTTTACGCAAAGTATCCGCATCATCAGCTAAATAAATACCATTATTTAGTGATTTAGACATTTTAGCATTTCCATCTAAACCAGGCAAACGCCCTGCTCTCTCATTTTCTGGATAAATACCTTCCGGCTCTACCAAGACATCACAGTTATATGCATTGTTAAAAGAACGAACAATTTCACGAGTTTGCTCAATCATTGGTTTCTGATCTGTCCCAACAGGAACATAATTAGCCTTGAAAGCTGTGATATCAGCTGCTTGAGCGATTGGATAGACCAAGAATCCTGTCGGAATGCTTTCTCCAAATCCTTTCTGAGAAATCTCTGTCTTGACTGTTGGATTTCGCTCCAAACGTGCTAACGAAACTAGATTCATATAATACATAGACAACTCAGCCAACTCTGGAATCTGGCTTTGAATAAAAATAGTTGACTTATTTGGATCCAATCCAACTGCAAGATAATCCAAAGCCACATTTCCGATAGACTCTACAATGGTTTGAGGATCTTTGGCATGATCTGTCAAGGCTTGTTGGTCAGCCAAGAACACAAACATATCATACTTATCCTCTTCCTGTAATAATACTCGATTTTTGAGACTTCCAACATAATGTCCAATATGCAATTTTCCTGTTGGACGGTCTCCTGTTAAAATAATGGGTTTAGTCATTTTGTTCTCCTTCGATATAGTCCTTTCAATTATAGCATTTTTTTAATGAAATAACCGTAATTTATCAAAATAAATCAGCCTTGCTTTTTACAGATTTGTGTAAAGGATACTGTAAATATAATTTACACAAAATTGACAAATAAAAATTTGAATATTTCTGTATTTTCTAGTAGAATAAATATATTACACATATAGGAGAAAAATATTGCTTACAGTATCTGATGTTTCACTACGTTTTAGTGATCGCAAACTTTTTGATGATGTCAATATCAAATTTACAGAAGGAAATACTTACGGATTAATCGGTGCTAATGGTGCCGGAAAATCAACCTTTTTAAAAATTTTAGCTGGAGATATCGAACCTACTACTGGTCACATCTCTCTTGGTCCAGATGAACGTCTCTCTGTTCTTCGTCAAAATCACTTTGACTACGAAGATGAACGTGCCATTGATGTCGTTATCATGGGAAATGAAAAACTTTATAGCATCATGAAAGAGAAAGATGCTATCTACATGAAGGAAGATTTCTCAGACGAGGACGGGGTTCGTGCTGCCGAACTCGAAGGAGAGTTTGCCGAACTTGGAGGTTGGGAAGCAGAGAGTGAAGCCTCTCAACTACTTCAAAACCTAAACATTCCAGAAGAATTACACTACCAAAACATGAGCGAATTGGCTAACGGTGAAAAAGTAAAGGTTCTCCTCGCCAAAGCACTTTTTGGTAAACCAGATGTTCTTCTCTTGGACGAGCCTACTAACGGTTTGGATATCCAATCGATTACTTGGTTAGAAGACTTCTTAATTGACTTTGATAACACAGTTATCGTAGTATCCCACGACCGTCACTTCTTAAACAAAGTTTGTACTCACATGGCCGACCTTGACTTTGGAAAAATCAAACTCTATGTCGGAAACTACGACTTCTGGAAGGAATCTTCTGAGCTTGCTGCTAAATTGCTAGCAGACCGTAATGCTAAAGCAGAAGAAAAAATTAAACAATTGCAAGAATTCGTTGCTCGTTTCTCTGCCAATGCTTCTAAGTCAAGGCAGGCAACATCACGTAAGAAAATGCTTGATAAGATTGAGCTAGAAGAGATTGTACCATCTAGTCGTAAATATCCATTTATCAACTTTAAAGCGGAACGTGAGATTGGTAATGATCTCTTGACAGTAGAAAATCTAACTGTAAAGATTGATGGTGAAACTATCTTGGATAATATTAGTTTCATCTTGCGTCCAGATGATAAGACAGCACTTATTGGACAAAATGATATTCAAACGACTGCATTAATTCGTGCAATCATGGGAGATATTGACTATGAAGGAACTGTCAAGTGGGGAGTTACAACTAGTCAATCTTACCTACCAAAAGATAACTCAGCTGATTTTGCAGGAGGAGAATCAATTCTTGACTGGTTGCGTCAATTCGCAAGTAAAGAAGAAGATGACAATACTTTCCTACGTGGCTTCCTCGGCCGTATGCTCTTCTCTGGAGATGAAGTTAACAAACCTGTAAATGTCTTGTCAGGGGGAGAAAAAGTTCGTGTCATGCTTTCAAAACTCATGCTCTTAAAATCAAATGTCCTTGTACTTGATGATCCAACAAATCACTTGGACTTGGAATCTATCTCAAGCTTGAATGATGGATTGAAAAACTTTAAAGAATCAATCATCTTTGCCAGCCATGACCACGAATTTATTCAAACTTTGGCTAACCATATCATTGTCTTATCTAAAAATGGCGTCATTGACCGTATCGATGAAACCTACGATGAATTCCTAGAAAATGCAGAAGTACAAGCAAAAGTTAAAGAACTTTGGAAAGACTAAATAAAACTTCAAAACTCAGTTGGGTTAACCAACTGAGTTTTCTATCATTCTACGAGGTAACATGAAATCATTTTTAAAAACATATCGAACCTATTTTATTTCTTTCATCATTCCTGTAGTGATTATGTCTGGAGTATATCTATCTCAAGGTATCTACTGGAATAGCGACAACTCTCCTCTATTAGGAGATGGCTTTCATCAATACGTTATTTTTGATGTAGCCTTACGAAATATCCTACATGGAAATAGTAGTCTGTTTTACACCTTTACAAGTGGTCTAGGGCTAAACTTCTATGCCCTATCTAGTTATTACTTGGGTAGTTTTCTCGCGCCTCTGGTTTACTTTTTTGATCTAACGAATATGCCAGATGCTATCTATCTGACAACTCTCTTAAAATTTGGATTGATTGGTCTGTCAACCTTTTTTAGTTTGAATAAATTGTTTCAATCTATCCCTCAGACTTTAAAACTAGCCTTATCTACTTCCTATGCTCTGATGAGTTTCACTGTCAGTCAATTAGAGATAAAAACCTGGCTAGATGTTTTTATCTTGATTCCTTTAATTATAACTGGTTTACATCTACTGATAACTGAAAAGAAACTCCTATTGTACTTTACAAGTCTGTCAATCTTATTTATTCAAAATTATTATTTTGGATATATGACAGTATTGTTTCTTATTTTCTGGTATCTCTGTCAAATTTCGTGGGACTTTAAGACTCGAAAATCATCTGTTCTTGATTTCATAGTTATCTCCTTTTTAGCTGGTATGGCTAGTTTGATTATGACTCTTCCCACTCTGTTTGATTTACAGACACATGGGGAAAAATTGACTGAAGTTACAAAGTTTCAAACTGAAAGTAGCTGGTATCTTGATCTCTTTGCTAAGCAATTCATTGGTTCCTTTGACACAACAAAGTATGGGGCCATCCCAATGATTTTTGTTGGACTACTTCCCTTTATTTTGACCATTTTATTTTTTACGCTGAAATCTATTAAGTTTCACGTGAAACTCATATATGTAATATTCTTTGCATTTCTAATTGCAAGCTTTTACATAGAAGCTCTTGACTTATTTTGGCAAGGCATGCATACTCCAAACATGTTTTTACATCGCTATGCTTGGATTTTCTCTACCTTGTTAATTTACACAGCAGCAGAAGTCTTAAAGCGTCTGAAAGAACTTAAAGTCTGGAATTTTTTAGTTTCGCTTTTTCTTGTAGTAACAGGATTTTTAGCTACCATCTATCTAAAATCGCATTATTCTTTTTTAACAGATTTGAATATTCTGCTTACTCTTGAATTTTTGGTTGTCTATTCTCTTTTACTCCTTGCAGTTATCAAAAAGTTTATATCTGTGAATCTATTTGCCATTCTAATCTCTTTATTTATACTGGTTGAAATGAGTTTAAATGCTTCATCTCAAATGGACGGAATTGCTAAGGAATGGGGATTTGCTTCTCGAAGTGCTTATAGTCGAGATATCCCAGCTATGGAATCTTTCTCAACATATATTGGAAATCAATTTACTCGTACTGAAAAACTACAAACTCAGACAGGAAATGACAGTATGAAATTCAACTACAATGGAATCTCTCAATTTTCATCTGTTCGAAATCGTTCATCAAGCTCTACTTTAGATAAACTTGGTTTTAAATCCTCTGGGACTAATCTCAATCTCCGATATGCAAATAATAGTATTTTGGCTGATAGTTTATTTGGTATCCAGTACAATATCTCAGACAGTCCTATTGATAAGTATGGCTTTAAAGATATCTATCAAAAAGATAATCTTACCCTATATGAAAATCAATACTCTCTTCCGATTGCAGTTGCTAGTCAATCTGTTTACAATGATGTCAAGTTCAATGAACATACCTTGGATAATCAGGCCTCATTTTTAAATCAACTTGCTAACGTCAATTTTGATTATTTTTCTCCAATACCTTATGAAAAAACAGAAAAAATAGAAAATACTAATGATTTGATTAGTGTCACAAGTTCTTCAAATGAAGATGCAGCAATCCAGTATCAAATTGAAGTTCCAGAAAACAGCCAAGTTTATCTCTCTTTCATAAACCTTCACTTTTCTAACGATAAACAAAAGAAGGTTGACATCCTTGTAAATGGTGAAAAAAAGACTTTTACAACTGATAATGTCTTCTCCTTCTTTAATCTAGGATATACTAAAGAGAAAAAAACTTTCAATATCAATGTTAGTTTCCCTGGAAATTCACAAGTATCATTTGAATCTCCTACCTTCTATCGTTTAGATACCAAAACTTTCACCGAGGCAATTCAAAAAATTAAAGAACAACCTGTCACAGTATCAACTTCTAAAAACAAGGTTTTTGCTACATATGATGTCCAACAAGATACATCTATTTTCTTCACCATTCCTTATGACAAAAGTTGGTCTGCCTACCAAGATGGTAAGAAAATAGAAATTAAACAAGCTCAAACTGGATTTATGAAAGTTGACATTCCCAAGGGGAAAGGAACTATTACACTTTCCTTCATTCCCAATGGTTTTATTACTGGAGCAATCTGTTCCTTTACTTCTCTCTTACTATTTGGAATCTATAATCACAGACGAAAGTCATCTAAGGCATAAAAAATCGACCAGTTAATCGGTCGATTTTTTTAATCTTCTTCCATTTTCTTATGTTGATAGGCTAGCATACCTAAACCAGTAAATAGAGCTAGTATGACAGCTAGGAAAATGACTTGTTGATGGAGATTGTTTGTCGTAATCCCGAAACTGAATAGCTCATTGGTAACCAGGGATTAATAGATCTAAAGAAATCATTTGTCAAAGCAAGTGGATAAGTACCTGCACTTGATGCTAACTGTAGTAAAAGCAAAATAAGTGAGAAAAAAGCTCCTATACGGCTATTCCACGTTGTTAAAGTGGTCACCATAGACATGAATACTAAACTTGTTAGGATGATGAGAATAAATATTCTCATCTCATGATTAGCAGTTAAACCAATAAGCTGAACTCCTCCATATACCAAAATTCCTGCCAAAACAGCTATAATACCATTTATTTCAGCTCGAGATTTCAACCAAGCCCAACGGCTCTCTGGATGACGTCCTGAAGGCAATTTCGCAAATATCATATTTGTTGATATTGCTGCAAAAAAAGAGCAACTGATATCATATAAGGAGCTATTGCGATTCCATTTACAGGAACTTGATCATTGTCTGTTTTTGAAAGATTGAGTGGATTTGACAAAATCTCTGCATTTTTAGATTCTGTTGATACTGATTTGAGTTGATCACTAGCATTACCTAGTCCTTGTCCTAAAGAAGCAAGTCCTGTCTGTAAATCTTCCAATCCAGAAGTTAACTTTGTTCCACCTTCTGCTAGTTTCCCAGATCCATCTGCCAATTTATTAGCTCTATTCTCTAATGGAGAAGCACCTGAAAGTAACTGACTGGATTTGTCTGCTAATTGCCCAGATCCTGATTGTAATTAACCAACTCCTGCTGTCAATCTAGAAGATTTTTGTGTCAAGGTGTTTGAGCCTGAAACTAGTTTATTCAAACTACCTGTCAAGGTGGCATTTTTTTCACTTAGTTGACTTGCGCCCTGAGAAACTTTATCAACACCTGTAGTATATGCGTTTACACCTTATGCAATCGACTGACTGGCAGGAACTAATTTGCTAGTAACATCTCCTTGTATCTCTGTTAATCCACTTGACAATCCTATCAAAGAAGTAGAAGTAATAGGTGATACTTGATTAGATTGATTTTTTAAAGTCGAAAGATTAGAAGATTGATTTTGTAAGTTTTCTAAACTTCCCTGTAAATCTTGTACTAAAGCTACAATTGACTGAGCCGATTGAATACTATCAGTTGAATTTTGAGATACAGAATCACTTATCTCAGTTTGTTGCTCACTTGTCAATGATTGATAAGCTGCTGTCGATTGAATATTGGATAATGTAGTTGTTTTTTCAGATAAATCACTTGGTAAAGTCACTACCATATAGTAATCGCCATCTTCCAATCCCTTCTTTCCTTCCTCTTCATCTACAAAATGAAAATCCAAGGTTTTATTTTCTTTTAAATTGGACACCATGTCTTTTCCTATTGCCATAGTATTACCATTATAGGAAGCCTCTTTATCATTATTTACAACTGCCACAGGTAAGTCAGACAATTGCCCATATGGATCCCACATTGATGACAAAAATATGATATTGTACAGATCTGGAATAAGAGAAATCCCGATCATGACAATAATAAAGGTTGGTTTTTTTTAAATTGCTTTCCATTCTTTAAACTTAGTTTCTCCTTTTTTAAACATATTGTCTAAAATTTTGATATAATAGATTATACATTAAAAAATCTAAATTACAAGATAAAAAATCTATTTTTAGACATATAGTCTAATTTGTTTACAAGGAGGAAATATGCAAGAAAGTAACAAACGCTTAAAAACAAAGCGAACTATTGAAAATGCTATGGTACAATTACTGATGGAACAGCCATTTGATAAAATTTCTACTGTCAAATTAGTAGAAAAAGCCGGAATTAGTCGTTCCAGCTTCTATACTCACTATAAGGATAAGTATGATATGATTGAGCACTATCAAAGCAAGCTATTCCATACATTTGAATATATTTTTCAAAAACATGCTCATCACAAAAGAGACGCTATTTTAGAAGTTTTTGAATATCTAGAGTCAGAACCACTTCTGGCTGCCCTTCTTTCTGAAAATGGGACTAAAGAAATCCAAAATTTCTTACGAAATAAACTTCATATCATGCTTAGTACAGATTTACAAAAGCGATTTATGCAACTGAATCTAAATACCACCGAATTAGAATATAGTAGCATCTATCTAACTCATGCACTTTTTGGTGTCTGCCAAACTTGGATTGCACATGGAAAAAAAGAAAGTTCTCAAGAAATAACAGACTTCCTTATGAAAATGCTTGGTGATACAAATTGATACAAAAAGAGGAACACAGCTGTGTTCCCTTTTATCTATACTCCGCCAGTAGGACTCGAACCTACGACATCATGATTAACAGTCATGCGCTACTACCAACTGAGCTATGGCGGATAAAATAGTCCGTACGGGATTCGAACCCGTGTTACCGCCGTGAAAAGGCGGTGTCTTAACCCCTTGACCAACGGACCTTCTATCTGTAGCAGATATAACCATTATATCAATTTCTTGCTAATTGTCAATCACTTTTGAGATTTTTTCTCTAAAATATCTTTTAATTTTCTAATTTTTAATCTTGAAATAGGACAACGATGGTCTTCATAGAAAACAATTTCTAAGTTTTTTCGATCAATTTCTCTGATATTGCCTATATTTACCAAAAATGACTTGTGAGGAGAATAAAATCGCTGAGTATGTTTGTCCTTTTCCTGAATATCTGTCATGGTACCATAAAACTCTTTTGCAAAATTCTTACCAATAATGCGCAATTTATGAGAGACCCCTGTTGTTTCAATATACAAAATATCATGGTAAGGAATTTTTAAATCATTTCCCTTGTAATTGTAGTCGAAATAATCTACAACATCTTCATTTTCAAGTAACATACTCTTCGTGTAGAAGATATTTTGCTCAATTCTCTTCTTAAACATCTCATCATTGATATCCTTATCAATAAAATCTAGGGCTGATACCTGGTATTTATAGGTTAGAGTCGCAAACTCTGATCGACTAGTGATAAAGACGATAATAGCGTAAGGATTGTAATGACGAATGAGCTGAGCCACTTCAAATCCCTTTTTCTCAATTCCATGAATATCGATATCTAGGAAATAAAGCTGATTTACTTCATCATTTTCAATGTATTCTTCAAATTCACGGACTTTTCCCGTTGTCTTGTATGATATTGGAATATTCGATTCTTTCGAAATTTCATCCAATATTCTCTCTAGTCTCACTTGATGTTCAATAACATCTTCTAAAATTAAAACTTTCATTCAAATTCCCTCTTAAATCTAATGATTTGTCTAAATGTACTGCCTTCCATCTCTGTTTCTAAAATAATATTGTTGTACTTATCTAGTAGTTCTTTCACATTATTTAATCCGACTCCGCGATTTCTTCCCTTAGTGGAGAATCCTAAGGCAAATAGATCTCCTGAAGGAGTCATCGTCATTTTACATGAATTCTGAATCACAATAACTGTTTCAGTTTCCATCTTAATAACTGCTACTTCCATCTGCTTTTTATAGCTATCAGCCGATCCTTCGACAGCATTATTCAATAAAACGCTCATGATACGAACCAAATCCAATAGTTCAATTGGAAGCTTGGTAATCGTATCTTTTACTTCCAGTGTAAACTCTACACCATTATTTCGAGCATAGACAATTGACTGAGCAACCAAACTTCGTAAAGCTGAGTCTTCTATGTTGTTCAAATCAAAGTAAGTGTACTTATCTGAACGCAATTTATGATTTGCTTTGACTAAAACTTCATTGTAAATTCTGTCAATTTCCTGTAAATTACCACTGTCAATTGCCATCTGCATGCTGACAAGCATTCCAGCATAATCATGTCGAAAACCACGGATTTCATTATACAGACCAACAATTTCATCTGTGTAATTCTGTAAATGTTTCTGTTCAAATTTCTTCTGCTTCAAAGCAATCTCTTTCTCCATTTGAACTTTATGAGAATTCATTGCAAAGAAGGTCAAAAGGAGAGAGATAAAGACAATAGATGACAAAATACTTCCAAAACTATTCAAATGTTTAATCGTACTTACCATATCTGAAACGAAAGATACAATATGTAGCAATAGTAAAGCAAAAAATACTTTTTTCAAGAAAGGATAAAGGTAGTCCTCGTCAAAATAGGCTAGTTCCAAATGGAAATAGTAAATGATTTTTAATGTAACAAAATAGGTTAACACCGTCACAACGAAAAAGAATGGGAAATGATATTGTAAAACAAAATTATCTCCTGTTATAGAGGAGAAAGTTACGGACAGAAAGTTATGAGTGCTCTCATATAAAAGAGATAGTAGTAAACTTAGGAATAGTCCTCTATCCCTCTCATACTGTTTCATCCATCGAAAATAGGAATATAATCCCAAAGGAAATAAAAATCTTTCAATCCCTAACCCATCTAAATATAGAATATATAAGGGAAAATCAAATACTATTTCTGTTAGTAATGTATAAGCACCAAAAACGAATAATTCTTTTCTATTTATTTGACCTTTACAAATAAAATGGTAACTGTGACTAATAATTAAAAAATGAACAATAACCGTCCCAAATCCAAATAAATCCATTACTCTTTCCCCTTATTTCATTACTTTTTTCTTTGTAAAATAAAATCACGGAAGAATTTTGACAACCTCATCTCCCCACCTTTAATCTTTTGTAAGTCTTTTTCCTTCAAAGCTACAAACTGTTCCAATTTAACTGTGTTTTTCATAATAAAATCTCCTAAAATGTTTTTTCTTGTAAGCTAACTTACAAAAACCATTATACAAAATGGAATTTCGCTTTAGATAAAATTCTCTCAACTGTCATTTTTTTCTCCCAAAGTGTACTTTTTTAAGAAAAAAGCCGGGAAAATTCCCAGCTTTGCTATTATATTGATCCCAGCAGGATTCGAACCTGCGACCGTTCGCTTAGAAGGCGAATGCTCTATCCAGCTGAGCTATGAGACCTAACACAATTATTCTACCAAAAATTCAATTAAAAGTCAATTTTCTATTTATGGTAGGGGAATCCCTGCTGAATCGTAAAAGCGCGATAGATTTGTTCAACAAGAACTAGTCTCATTAACTGATGAGGCAAGGTTAGGCGACCAAAACTGACAGAAAGATTGGCTCTATTTTTTACAGATGATGACAATCCTAAACTTCCCCCAATAATAAAAGTAAGAGTAGAAAATCCTTTTATAGAAGTTTCTTCTAACTGCTTACTAAATTCTTCTGAGAAGAAAGTTTTCCCTTCAATGGCTAACACAATAACAAAATCACGGTCAGCAATTTTTGATAAAATTCTCTGACCTTCTATTTCTAAAATCTTTTGATTTTCTGATTCACTGGCCTTATCTGGTGTTTTTTCATCTGATAACTCAATCATTTCAAACTTAGCAAATCTAGAAATTCGTTTTGAATACTCTGCGATACCATCTTTTAAATACTTTTCTTTCAGTTTCCCAACTGTTACAACTTTAATTTTCATGACTCTATTCTAACATATTCTCTATTTTTTCACATCTTATTCACAAAATAAAAAATAGATTTCAATTAAGAAAATCACAGTTTCAAAAGAGTTATCCACAGTTTGTGTAAAACTTTTGTGTTTAAGTTATAATTAAGCTAGTCAGTTTATACTTTCAGTAATTCAAACATATGGAGGCAAATATGAAACATCTAAAAACATTTTACAAAAAATGGTTTCAATTATTAGTCGTTATCGTCATTAGCTTTTTTAGTGGAGCCTTGGGTAGTTTTTCAATAACTCAACTAACTCAAAAAAGTAGTGTAAACAACTCTAACAACAATAGTACTATTACACAAACTGCCTATAAGAACGAAAATTCAACAACACAGGCTGTTAACAAAGTAAAAGATGCTGTTGTTTCTGTTATTACTTATTCGGCAAACAGACAAAATAGCGTATTTGGCAATGATGATACTGACACAGATTCTCAGCGAATCTCTAGTGAAGGATCTGGAGTTATTTATAAAAAGAATGATAAAGAAGCTTACATCGTCACCAACAATCACGTTATAAATGGCGCCAGCAAAGTAGATATTCGATTGTCAGATGGGACTAAAGTACCTGGAGAAATTGTCGGAGCTGACACTTTCTCTGATATTGCTGTCGTCAAAATCTCTTCAGAAAAAGTGACAACAGTAGCTGAGTTTGGTGATTCTAGTAAGTTAACTGTAGGAGAAACTGCTATTGCCATCGGTAGCCCGTTAGGTTCTGAATATGCAAATACTGTCACTCAAGGTATCGTATCCAGTCTCAATAGAAATGTATCCTTAAAATCGGAAGATGGACAAGCTATTTCTACAAAAGCCATCCAAACTGATACTGCTATTAACCCAGGTAACTCTGGCGGCCCACTGATCAATATTCAAGGGCAGGTTATCGGAATTACCTCAAGTAAAATTGCTACAAATGGAGGAACATCTGTAGAAGGTCTTGGTTTCGCAATTCCTGCAAATGATGCTATCAATATTATTGAACAGTTAGAAAAAAACGGAAAAGTGACGCGTCCAGCTTTGGGAATCCAGATGGTTAATTTATCTAATGTGAGTACAAGCGACATCAGAAGACTCAATATTCCAAGTAATGTTACATCTGGTGTAATTGTTCGTTCGGTACAAAGTAATATGCCTGCCAATGGTCACCTTGAAAAATACGATGTAATTACAAAAGTAGATGACAAAGAGATTGCTTCATCAACAGACTTACAAAGTGCTCTTTACAACCATTCTATCGGAGACACCATTAAGATAACCTACTATCGTAACGGGAAAGAAGAAACTACCTCTATCAAACTTAACAAGAGTTCAGGTGATTTAGAATCTTAATTGACATCTATGTAAAGAAAGCTTTACATAAGAGAAAAGATGTGTTAGTGTAGAATCATGGAAAAATTTGAAATGATTTCTATCACAGATATACAAAAAAATCCCTATCAACCCCGAAAAGAATTTGATAGAGAAAAACTAGATGAACTAGCACAGTCTATCAAAGAAAATGGGGTCATTCAACCGATTATTGTTCGTCAATCTCCTGTTATTGGTTATGAAATCCTTGCAGGAGAGAGACGCTATCGGGCTTCACTTTTAGCTGGTCTACGGTCTATCCCAGCTGTTGTTAAACAGATTTCAGACCAAGAGATGATGGTCCAGTCCATTATTGAAAATTTACAGAGAGAAAATTTAAACCCAATAGAAGAAGCACGCGCCTATGAATCTCTCGTAGAGAAAGGATTCACCCATGCTGAAATTGCAGATAAGATGGGCAAGTCTCGTCCATATATCAGCAACTCCATTCGTTTACTTTCCTTGCCAGAACAGATTCTTTCAGAAGTAGAAAATGGCAAACTATCACAAGCCCATGCGCGTTCCCTAGTTGGGTTAAATAAGGAACAACAAGACTATTTCTTTCAACGGATTATAGAAGAAGATATTTCTGTAAGGAAATTAGAAGCTCTTCTGACAGAGAAAAAACAAAAGAAACAGCAAAAAACTAATCATTTCATACAAAATGAAGAAAAACAGTTAAGAAAACTACTCGGATTAGATGTAGAAATTAAACTATCTAAAAAAGACAGTGGAAAAATCATTATTTCTTTTTCAAATCAAGAAGAATATAGTAGAATTATCAACAGCCTGAAATAAGGCTGTTCTTTTATTTTTTTATCTCACAAGGTTATCCACTATGTTTTTCGATAAAAAGCTTAATAAATCAATAATTTCTTCTTTTATCCCCAACCTGTGGATAAAGTTTAGTAACATTGTGGATTATTTTTCACAGCTTGTGGAAAATTCTTGCTATCTATGGTAAAATATCTCTAGTATTAAACTTTTAAATAGTAAAGGAGGAGAAAGGATTGAAAGAAAAACAATTTTGGAATCGTATATTAGAATTTGCACAAGAAAGACTGACTCGATCCATGTATGATTTCTATGCTATTCAAGCTGAACTCATCAAGGTAGAGGAAAATGTTGCCACTATATTTCTACCTCGCTCTGAAATGGAAATGGTCTGGGAAAAACAACTAAAAGATATTATTGTAGTAGCTGGTTTTGAAATTTATGACGCTGAAATAACTCCCCACTATATTTTCACCAAACCTCAAGATACGACTAGCTCACAAGTTGAAGAAGCTACAAATTTAACTCTTTATAACTATAGTCCAAAGTTAGTATCTATTCCTTATTCAGATACGGGATTAAAAGAAAAGTATACCTTTGATAACTTTATTCAAGGGGATGGAAATGTTTGGGCTGTATCAGCCGCTTTAGCTGTCTCTGAAGATTTGGCTCTGACCTATAACCCTCTTTTTATCTATGGGGGACCAGGCCTTGGTAAGACTCACTTATTAAACGCTATTGGAAATGAAATTCTAAAAAATATTCCTAATGCGCGTGTTAAATATATCCCTGCCGAAAGCTTTATTAATGACTTTCTTGATCACCTAAGACTTGGGGAAATGGAAAAGTTTAAAAAGACCTATCGTAGTCTTGATCTTTTGTTAATCGATGATATCCAGTCACTCAGCGGAAAAAAAGTTGCAACTCAGGAAGAATTTTTCAATACCTTTAACGCCCTTCATGACAAGCAAAAACAGATTGTCCTAACGAGTGATCGTAGTCCAAAACATCTAGAAGGGCTCGAGGAGAGGCTTGTCACGCGTTTTAGTTGGGGATTGACACAAACTATCACACCCCCTGACTTTGAAACACGTATTGCCATTTTACAAAGTAAAACGGAACATTTAGGCTACAATTTCCAAAGTGATACTCTAGAATACCTAGCTGGGCAATTTGATTCAAATGTTCGAGATCTTGAGGGAGCCATCAACGACATCACTTTAATTGCCAGAGTAAAAAAAATCAAGGATATCACTATTGATATTGCTGCAGAAGCCATTAGAGCCCGCAAACAAGATGTTAGCCAAATGCTCGTCATCCCAATTGATAAAATCCAAACTGAAGTTGGTAACTTTTATGGTGTTAGTATCAAAGAAATGAAGGGAAGTAGACGCCTTCAAAATATTGTTTTGGCCCGTCAAGTAGCCATGTATTTATCTAGAGAACTAACAGATAATAGTCTTCCAAAAATTGGGAAGGAATTTGGGGGAAAAGATCATACCACAGTCATTCATGCCCATGCCAAAATAAAATCTTTGATTGATCAAGACGATAATTTACGTTTAGAAATTGAATCAATCAAAAAGAAAATTAAATAATTTGTGGATAACTTTTAGTTTTTTATCTTTTTTATCCACATTTTTTAAACAAGCTAAAAAACTTGATAGGACTTGTTTAAAGGCTGTTTTCCACAGATTTCACAGACTCTATTATTACTATTATCTTTCTAATACTAAAAATAAATAAAGGAGAATCCATGATTCATTTTTCAATTAATAAAAATTTATTTCTACAAGCATTAAATATTACTAAGAGAGCTATTAGTTCTAAAAATGCCATTCCTATTTTATCAACTGTCAAAATTGACGTGACCAACGAAGGTGTTACTTTAATTGGTTCAAATGGTCAAATTTCAATTGAAAATTTTATTTCTCAAAAAAATGAAGATGCTGGTTTGTTAATTACTTCTTTAGGTTCGATCCTTCTTGAAGCTTCTTTCTTTATCAATGTAGTATCTAGTTTACCTGATGTAACTCTTGATTTTAAAGAAATTGAACAAAATCAAATTGTTTTAACCAGTGGCAAATCAGAAATTACCCTAAAAGGAAAAGATAGCGAACAATATCCACGAATCCAAGAAATTTCAGCAAGCACTCCTTTAATACTTGAAACAAAATTACTCAAGAAAATTATTAATGAAACAGCCTTTGCTGCAAGTACACAAGAGAGTCGTCCGATTTTAACAGGTGTCCACTTCGTATTGAGTCAACACAAAGAGTTAAAAACAGTTGCAACAGACTCTCATCGCCTAAGCCAGAAAAAATTGACTCTTGAAAAAAATAGTGATGATTTTGATGTCGTAATTCCTAGCCGTTCTCTACGCGAATTTTCAGCGGTATTTACAGATGATATCGAAACTGTAGAGATTTTCTTTGCCAATAACCAAATCCTCTTTAGAAGCGAAAATATTAGCTTCTATACTCGTCTCCTAGAAGGAAACTATCCTGATACAGATCGCTTGATTCCAACAGACTTTAACACTACTATTACTTTTAATGTGGTAAACTTACGCCAGTCAATGGAGCGTGCCCGTCTTTTATCAAGTGCGACTCAAAATGGTACTGTGAAACTTGAAATTAAGGATGGGGTTGTTAGCGCCCATGTTCACTCTCCAGAAGTTGGTAAAGTAAACGAAGAAATCGATACTGATCAGGTTACTGGTGAAGATTTGACCATTAGTTTCAACCCAACTTACTTGATTGATTCTCTTAAAGCTTTAAATAGCGAAAAGGTGACCATTAGCTTTATCTCAGCTGTTCGTCCATTTACTCTTGTGCCAGCAGATACTGACGAAGACTTCATGCAGCTCATTACACCAGTTCGTACAAATTAAGTGAAAGAGGTTGAGCCTGGCTCGCCTCTTTTATGATATAATCGAAAAAGAAAAGGAGAGTAGTATGTATCAAGTTGGAAATTTTGTTGAGATGAAAAAATCACACGCTTGTACAATCAAGTCGACTGGTAAAAAGGCTAATCGTTGGGAAATTACACGTGTAGGAGCAGATATCAAAATAAAATGCAGTAATTGTGAGCATGTTGTCATGATGGGGCGATATGATTTTGAGCGAAAAATGAATAAAATTATTGACTGAGAACCCTTAGTTAGAGGGTTAGCGCTTTATCCCTTTTTGTGTTAGATTGTAATCTACACGCTTTTAAACTTGTTTATAGCGCCT
>ERZ1023453.12-NODE-12-length-146735-cov-49.965933_pt1 | contig 146735 bp, 132 predicted proteins | sample MGYA00380525_ERZ1023453 | MGnify/ENA primary metagenome ERZ1023453 (study PRJEB33173, sample SAMEA4830419) | metagenome | study: EMG produced TPA metagenomics assembly of the PRJEB25223 data set... | reverse complement strand
GCTTCGGATTACGAATGAATTTGATTGCTGGTATTATCAATCATGAACTAGGATTTTGGTTTCGCAGGAAGTCTAATGTAATTTTTGCAATTCAAGACGTTTCGATGACTATTCAAGATCTGGATGAAAAATTTTAAAAAACGATGATATACTAAACTTGTCAAAGTTACAACAAGACAAAAATTAAAAATAAAAAAGAGTATTTGTCATGGATACAAAAATTATGGAACAATTTCATGAAATGGATATAACTATGTTATCTAGTATTGAAGGAGGCAAGAATAATTGGCAAACTAATGTCTTAGAAGGTGGTGGTGCTGCTTTTGGTGGCTGGGGGTTAGGGACAGCTATTTGTGCTGCGAGTGGTGTTGGAGCGCCATTTATGGGAGCATGTGGATACATAGGAGCTAAATTTGGTGTGGCTCTTTGGGCAGGAGTAACAGGGGCAACGAGTGGATTTTAACAAAAGGAGACTTGTATGAATACTTATTGTAATATAAATGAAACAATGCTGAGTGAGGTTTATGGAGGTAATTCCGGAGGAGCAGCTGTAGTTGCTGCTTTAGGTTGTGCAGCGGGTGGAGTGAAATATGGGAGACTTCTAGGACCATGGGGCGCTGCAATAGGAGGAATTGGAGGAGCAGTGGTTTGTGGATATTTAGCCTATACCGCTACATCATAAAAATGAAAGCTAAATTTTATGAAGGCTATATTCTTTATTATTCTCTTCGCTTTTCAAACCTATCTTATTTATCTATCCATAAGTATCTCCGATAAAAAACAAAAGACTATTGAATTAACATCATTGAATTGTTTTGTCATATTATTTCTAATCTATGATAAATTAATTTTTCTCTTTATTGCTTATGTTTTTTTGATAATTTTTATATTAAACTTGTTCCGTAACTGAAAAGTGATATACTATATGGATACAAAAATGATGTCACAATTTTCTGTTATGGATAATGAAATGCTTGTTCGTACAGAGGATGGGGATGTCTCTGATATTTATAGAGGGTACGCTAATCAGAGAAGTCCATTCGCTTCTTACCCTTCTATATTAAAAAATTCAGGTCCTTTTCCAGTAAGTGGGTACTGCCTGCGTGGTTATCATGACCGTGGTTATATAGGAGCAGGTTTTCATTTATGTGGAATATAGGCTGAAATACAAGAAATGAGGGAGGATTTCTATGAAAAAGTATCAACTTCTATTCAAAATAAGTGCAGTCTTCTCTTACTTATTTTTCGTATTTGGTCTTTCTCAGCTGACGCTTATCGTCCAAAATTATTGGCAATTTTCTTCCCAGATTGGCAATTTCGTCTGGATTCAAAATATCTTGAGTTTACTATTTAGCGGAGTCATGATTTGGATTCTGGTTAAGACAGGCCATGGCTATCTCTTTCGCATTCCAAGAAAAAAATGGCTTTGGTATTCTATTTTGACAGTATTAGTGGTAGTGCTCCATATCTCTTTTAACGTTCAGACAGCTAAACATGTTCAGTCAACTGCTGAGGGTTGGAACGTATTGATTGGTTATAGTGGGACCAACTTTGCTGAGCTAGGTATCTATGTAACCCTGTTTTTCCTGACTCCACTAATGGAAGAGTTGATTTATAGGGGATTACTTCAACACGCCTTCTTTAAGCATTCGCGATTTGGCCTTGATTTGCTTCTTCCTTCCATTTTGTTTGCTCTTCCTCATTTTTTGAGTCTGCCTAGTCTGTTAGATATCTTCGTCTTTGCAACATTTGGAATCATCTTTGCCGGTTTGACCCGCTATACCAAGAGTATTTATCCATCCTATGCGGTGCATGTGATCAATAATATTGTAGCGACCTTCCCGTTTTTGCTCACTTTTCTACATAGGGTCTTGGGGTAAAAAAACAAAAGGCTTGCTTTTCAGCCATAGAGGAGGTCATCATGTATAAACACTTATTTTTCCTAGATTCCAAAACTTTAGATCGGTTGACACCCTATATTCTAGTCTTGGCTTCTGACACCATTGCTTTTAATGTTTTTGTGCTAACCTTTGTATCTGCGGTGGTTTTTAATTTCCTAAATTCCATGCTAGCTTTAATGGCTATATTCATAGGGGCTGGCTATGTGGTCGGATTTTGGTTACTAATACTCAATGAAAATCAAAGAGCAAACTAGGAAACTAGCCGCAGGCTGTACTTGAGTACGGCAAGGCGACGTTGACGTGGTTTGAATTTGATTTTCGAAGAGTATAAAATGGTTTGTTTTGGAAAGGCTAGAACTAAAGAATGACGTGTAGGAAGTCTGTTTGTTGAGGAGGATAATTTTATGGAGTTTTTTGATAAATTTCATGCCTTGTGTTTTGGATTTTTAGTACTAATAATTGTCATTACAGTTCCTTATACGATTAACCATGGGGATTTTTTTCAAAATGAATCTGCATTGATTATTGTAAGTCTTCTTGTAACCTCGCTGAGTGTTGCTTATGCTAGAAAGTTTGAAATGATTTCTTTTGGGATGTTAAGCAAGAAACAACTTTTGCTTTTCATTGCAATCTTTCTTCTAAGTGTACTTGAGACGCTGGTTTATATTCATTTCTTCGCTGTTTCTTCTGGCTCAGGGGTCCAACACTTGGCGGAAGTCAGCAGAGGAATTTCCCTGTCTTTGATTTTGACTACCTCAGTTTTTGGCCCCATCCAGGAGGAACTCATTTTCAGAGGACTTCTTCAAGGTGCGGTTTTTGACAATTCTTGGTTAGGGCTTGTGCTAACTTCCTCTCTCTTTTCTTTCATGCATGGACCTTCTAATGTCCCTTCGTTTATTTTTTATCTACTTGGGGGCTTGTTGCTGGGCCTTGCTTATAAAAAGAGCCAAAACCTATGGGTTTCTACTCTAGTCCACATGTTTTACAACAGTTGGCCACTCCTATATTATTTATAAAAATTATGAAAAGGTAAGCAGAAGACGGTGCTTACCTTTTTCAAGCTATAATGATACCCAAGCCAATCCAGAGGCTTTTCTTTGAGAATCGGGTTAGAGTGGTTGACGAATAGGCCAAAAACTAGTAGAATAGTAAGGAAACTTTATACGGAGGAAAGAAATGGATTTGGGTGATAATGAGCTAACACTGACTCCCATACCTGGGAAAAGTGGCAAGGCTTATATGGGTAGCTATCCTGATGGGAAGCGCATCTTTGTAAAAATGAACACCTCTCCAATCCTACCTGGTCTAGCTAGAGAACAAATTGCTCCACAATTATTATGGAGTCGTCGTTTGGCAGATGGGCGTGATATGTGTGCTCAAGAATGGTTGACAGGCAAGATATTGACCCCCTATGATATGAATCGTAAGCAAATCGTCAATATTTTAACCCGTCTTCATCGCTCACGTCCGTTGATGACACAATTGAGTCGTTTGGGCTATGCCATGGAAACACCTGTAGATTTACTACAGTCTTGGCAAGAAACGGCTCCAGATGCTTTGCGTAAAAATCATTTTATCAGTGAAGTGATGGCTGATTTGCGTCAGACTATTCCAGGATTTAGAGAGGACCATGCGACCATTGTCCATGGAGATGTACGACATAGTAATTGGATTGAGACAGATAGTGGCTTGATTTATTTAGTAGATTGGGATTCGGTTCGCTTGACCGATCGCATGTTTGATGTGGCCCATATGCTCTGCCATTATATTTCAGAACATCAGTGGAAGGAATGGTTGACCTACTACGGTTACAAGTACAATCAAACGGTATTAAGTAAATTGTATTGGTATGGTCAATTGTCTTATTTGAGTCAGATTTCCAAGTATTATATGAACCAAGATTTAGAAAATGTCAATCGGGAGATTCATGGTTTGCGTCATTTCCGAGACAAGTATGGAAAGAGAAGATGAGAGTTAGAAATCGTAAAGGGGCAACAGAATTACTAGAGGCAAATCCCCAGTATGTGGTCCTCAATCCCTTGGAAGCCAAGGCAAAATGGCGGGACTTGTTTGGCAATGATAATCCCATTCATGTGGAAGTTGGAAGTGGAAAGGGTGCCTTTGTTTCAGGTATGGCCAAGCAAAACCCTGACATCAACTATATCGGGATTGATATTCAAAAGTCTGTTTTGAGCTACGCTTTGGACAAGGTGCTTGAAGTTGGAGTGCCTAACATCAAGCTCTTGTGGGTAGATGGTTCTGACTTGACTGACTACTTTGAAGACGGTGAGATTGATCGCTTGTATCTGAACTTTTCAGATCCATGGCCGAAAAAACGCCATGAAAAGCGTCGTTTGACCTACAAGACCTTTTTGGACACCTTCAAACGTATCTTGCCTGAAAATGGAGAAATTCATTTCAAAACGGATAACCGTGGCTTGTTTGAGTACAGTTTAGTGAGCTTTTCTCAATATGGCATGAAACTCAATGGTGTCTGGCTAGATTTGCATGCCAGTGATTTTGAAGGCAATGTCATGACAGAATACGAGCAAAAATTCTCAAACAAGGGGCAAGTTATCTACCGAGTTGAGGCAGAATTTTAAGAGATAGCCTAAAATTAGGCTGTACAAGTGCTTTTGCTTTACATAAGTTGGCAAACGTGCTATACTGATAGTAAGAATATGAAAAGTGAGGCGGGGAAATATCTTCGCCTCTTGCTTATGAGGAGGTGGACGCAATCGCAACAATCGTAGAATTAGTCAGAGAAGTTGTAGAACCTGTCATAGAAGCTCCTTTTGAACTCGTGGATATCGAGTATGGAAAGATTGGCAGTGACATGATTCTCAGTATTTTTGTAGATAAACCCGAAGGAATTACCTTGAACGACACGGCAGACTTGACAGAAATGATCAGTCCTGTCCTAGACACCATCAAGCCAGATCCCTTCCCAGAACAATATTTCCTAGAAATTACCAGTCCAGGCTTGGAACGTCCTTTGAAAACCAAGGATGCCGTCGCTGGAGCGGTTGGAAAATACATCCATGTCGGACTCTACCAAGCCATCGATAAGCAAAAGGTCTTTGAAGGAACTTTGTTGGCCTTCGAAGAGGACGAGTTGACTATGGAATATATGGACAAGACGCGTAAGAAAACCGTCCGAATTCCATACAGTTTAGTATCAAAAGCACGTTTAGCAGTTAAATTATAGAAAAAGAAAGGATAGCTTTTGAGGATTCAAAAGTGAAGAAAACATGAGTAAAGAAATGCTAGAGGCCTTCCGCATTTTGGAAGAAGACAAGGGAATCAAAAAAGAAGATATCATCGACGCAGTAGTAGAGTCGCTTCGTTCCGCTTATCGCAGACGCTATGGTCAGTCAGACAGCGTAGCTATTGACTTCAACGAAAAAACAGGTGACTTTACAGTTTATACTGTCCGTGAAGTTGTTGATGAAGTATTTGATAGCCGTTTGGAAATCAGCTTGAAAGATGCTCTTGCCATTAATTCAGCTTATGAACTTGGAGACAAAATCAAGTTTGAAGAAGCACCAGCTGAGTTTGGTCGTGTAGCAGCCCAATCTGCCAAACAAACCATCATGGAAAAAATGCGCAAGCAAACACGTGCCATCACTTACAATACTTACAAAGAACATGAGCAAGAAATCATGTCTGGTACAGTAGAACGCTTTGACAACCGCTTTATCTATGTCAACCTTGGTAGCATCGAAGCCCAATTGTCAAAACAAGACCAAATTCCTGGAGAAGTTTTTGCTTCTCATGATCGTATCGAAGTTTATGTTTACAAGGTTGAAGACAACCCTCGTGGTGTGAACGTCTTTGTTAGCCGTAGCCATCCAGAAATGATCAAACGTTTGATGGAGCAAGAAATTCCAGAAGTTTATGATGGAACTGTTGAAATCATGAGCGTGGCTCGTGAAGCAGGTGACCGTACGAAGGTTGCTGTTCGTAGCCACAATCCAAACGTGGATGCTATCGGTACAATCGTTGGACGTGGTGGTGCTAATATCAAGAAGATTACTAGCAAATTCCACCCAGCTCGTTACGATGCTAAAAATGACCGCATGGTACCAATCGAAGAAAATATCGATGTTATCGAGTGGGTAGCAGATCCAGCTGAATTTATCTACAATGCCATCGCTCCTGCTGAGGTTGACCAAGTTATCTTTGATGAAAACGACAGCAAACGTGCCTTGGTGGTTGTTCCAGATAACAAGCTTTCTCTTGCCATTGGTCGTCGTGGACAAAACGTGCGCTTGGCGGCTCACTTGACTGGTTACCGTATCGATATCAAGTCTGCTAGCGAATTTGAAGCCATGGAAGACGCTGCTTCAGTAGAGTTGGAAGTAGAAAACGATACTGTAGAAGAATAAAAGCTGCTAGAGGAGGGAAAGATGAAAACAAGAAAAATCCCTTTGCGCAAGTCTGTTGTGTCTAACGAAGTGATTGATAAGCGTGATTTGCTCCGCATTGTTAAGAACAAGGAAGGACAAGTCTTTATTGATCCTACGGGCAAGGCCAATGGCCGCGGCGCTTATATCAAACTAGACAATGCAGAAGCCCTAGAGGCGAAAAAGAAGAAGGTCTTTAACCGCAGCTTTAGCATGGAAGTGGAAGAAAGCTTTTATGACGAGTTGATCGCTTATGTGGATCACAAAGTGAAAAGAAGAGAGTTGGGACTTGAATAAGCAAAAGATAAGTAATCTCTTGGGGCTTGCTCAGCGAGCAGGGCGCATCATATCGGGTGAAGAATTGGTGGTCAAGGCCATTCAAGACGGCAAGGCCAAGTTGGTCTTTCTAGCTCATGATGCTGGACCCAATCTGGCCAAGAAGATTCAAGATAAAAGTCATTATTATCAAGTAGAAATTGTAACCGTGTTTTCAACACTGGAATTAAGCATAGCAGTCGGGAAATCGAGAAAGGTTTTGGCTGTAACAGATGCTGGATTTACAAAGAAAATGAGGTCTCTTATGGAATAGAAGAGGAGGACATGATTTGTCTAAGAAAAGATTGTACGAAATCGCAAAAGAACTTGGAAAAGAAAGTAAAGAAGTTGTAGCGCGTGCAAAAGAGTTGGGCTTGGATGTGAAAAGCCACTCATCAAGTGTGGAAGAAGCTGTCGCTGCAAAAATTGCTGCCAGCTTTAAGCCTGCAGCTGCTCCGAAAGTAGAAGCAAAACCTGCAGCACCAAAAGTAAGTGCAGAAAAGAAAGCCGAAAAATCTGAGCCAGCTAAACCAGCTGTAGCTAAGGAAGAGGCAAAACCGGCTGAGCCAGTTGCTCCGAAAACAGAAAAAGTAGCAGCGAAACCGCAAAGCCGTAATTTCAAGGCTGAGCGTGAAGCCCGTGCTAAAGAGCAGGCAGAACGACGTAAGCAAAATAAGGGCAATAACCGTGACCAACAACAAAACGGAAACCGTCAGAAAAACGACGGACGTAATGGTGGAAAACAAGGTCAAAGCAACCGCGACAATCGTCGCTTTAATGACCAAGCTAAGAAGCAGCAAGGTCAGCAAAAACGTAGAAATGAGCGCCGTCAGCAAGAGGACAAACGTTCAAATCAAGTGGCTCCACGTATTGACTTTAAAGCCCGTGCAGCAGCCCTAAAAGCAGAGCAAAATGCAGAGTACGCTCGTTCAAGTGAGGAACGCTTCAAGCAGTATCAGGCTGCTAAAGAAGCCTTGGCTCAAGCTAACAAACGCAAGGAACCAGAGGAAATCTTTGAAGAAGCGGCTAAGTTAGCTGAACAAGCACAGCAAGTTCAAGCAGTGGTTGAAGTCGTCCCTGAGAAAAAAGAACCTGCAGTGGATACACGTCGTAAAAAACAAGCTCGACCAGACAAAAATCGTGACGATTATGATCATGAAGAAGATGGTCCTAGAAAACAACAAAAGAATCGAAGTAGTCAAAATCAAGTGAGAAATCAAAAGAATAGTAACTGGAATAACAACAAAAAGAACAAAAAAGGCAATAACAAGAACAACCGTAATCAGACTCCAAAACCTGTTACGGAGCGTAAATTCCATGAATTGCCAACAGAATTTGAATATACAGATGGTATGACCGTTGCGGAAATCGCAAAACGTATCAAACGTGAACCAGCTGAAATTGTTAAGAAACTTTTCATGATGGGTGTCATGGCCACACAAAACCAATCCTTGGATGGGGAAACAATTGAACTCCTCATGGTGGATTACGGTATCGAAGCCAAACAAAAGGTTGAAGTGGATAATGCTGACATCGAACGTTTCTTTGTCGAAGATGGTTATCTCAATGAAGATGAATTGGTTGAGCGTCCACCAGTTGTTACTATCATGGGACACGTTGACCACGGTAAAACAACCCTTTTGGATACTCTTCGTAACTCACGTGTTGCGACAGGTGAAGCAGGTGGTATTACTCAGCATATCGGTGCCTACCAAATCGTGGAAAATGGTAAGAAGATTACCTTCCTTGATACACCAGGACACGCGGCCTTTACATCAATGCGTGCGCGTGGTGCTTCTGTTACCGATATTACGATCTTGGTCGTAGCGGCAGATGACGGGGTTATGCCTCAGACTATTGAAGCCATCAACCACTCAAAAGCAGCTAACGTTCCAATCATCGTAGCTATTAACAAGATTGATAAACCAGGTGCTAACCCAGAACGCGTTATCGGTGAATTGGCAGAGCATGGTGTGATGTCAACCGCTTGGGGTGGAGATTCTGAATTTGTTGAAATCTCGGCTAAATTCAACCAAAATATCGAAGAATTGTTGGAAACAGTCCTTCTTGTGGCTGAAATCCAAGAACTCAAAGCAGACCCAACAGTTCGTGCGATCGGTACGGTTATCGAAGCGCGCTTGGATAAAGGAAAAGGTGCGGTCGCAACCCTTCTTGTACAACAAGGTACCTTGAATGTTCAAGACCCAATCGTTGTCGGAAATACCTTCGGTCGTGTCCGTGCTATGACCAACGACCTTGGTCGTCGTGTTAAAGTTGCTGGACCATCAACACCAGTCTCTATCACAGGTTTGAACGAAGCACCGATGGCGGGTGACCACTTTGCCGTTTACGAGGATGAAAAATCTGCGCGTGCAGCAGGTGAAGAGCGTGCCAAACGTGCCCTCATGAAACAACGTCAAGCTACCCAACGTGTTAGCCTTGAAAACCTCTTTGATACCCTTAAAGCTGGGGAACTCAAATCTGTTAATGTTATCATCAAGGCCGATGTACAAGGTTCTGTTGAAGCCCTTTCTGCCTCACTTCAAAAGATTGACGTGGAAGGTGTCAAAGTGACTATCGTCCACTCAGCGGTCGGTGCTATCAACGAATCAGATGTGACCCTTGCCGAAGCTTCAAATGCCTTTATCGTTGGTTTCAACGTACGCCCTACACCACAAGCTCGTCAACAAGCAGAAGCTGACGATGTGGAAATCCGTCTTCACAGCATTATCTACAAGGTTATCGAAGAGATGGAAGAAGCTATGAAAGGGATGCTTGATCCAGAATTTGAAGAAAAAGTTATTGGTGAAGCGGTTATCCGTGAAACCTTCAAGGTGTCTAAAGTCGGAACTATCGGTGGATTTATGGTTATCAACGGTAAGGTTGCCCGTGACTCTAAAGTCCGTGTTATCCGTGATGGTGTCGTTATCTATGATGGTGAACTCGCAAGCTTGAAACACTATAAAGACGACGTGAAAGAAGTGACAAACGGTCGTGAAGGTGGATTGATGATCGACGGCTACAATGATATTAAGATGGATGATGTGATTGAGGCGTATGTCATGGAAGAAATCAAGAGATAAGATTTTTTGCTCCTTTCTTAGGTGGTGGGGGACGCAAGCAAACCGATGGTTTCATTGCTTATTTTTGAGCCTAGGGTCTCAAAAATCCCCTGTGATGGGACTGATAAATCAGTTCCATCACTTTCACCACGGCGAAAGAAGCAGATGACTTCAAATTGAACTTCGTTTCAATTTAAACTGAAAATCAAGAAGTTTAAAATAGCTAGGTCTGCTGGCCTAGCTTTTGGTTCAAAGTAGAGAAAGGAATATCATGGCAAATCATTTCCGTACGGATCGTGTGGGCATGGAAATCAAGCGTGAAGTCAATGAGATTTTGCAAAAGAAAGTCCGTGATCCACGTGTCCAAGGTGTGACCATCACAGATGTTCAGATGCTGGGTGACTTGTCTGTTGCCAAGGTTTATTACACCATTTTGAGTAACCTTGCTTCGGATAACCAAAAAGCCCAAATCGGGCTTGAAAAAGCAACTGGTACCATCAAACGTGAACTTGGTCGCAATTTGAAATTGTACAAAATCCCAGATTTGACCTTCGTCAAAGACGAGTCCATCGAGTATGGAAACAAGATTGACGAGATGCTACGCAATCTGGATAAGAACTAAAGAAGAGGGGTTGCCCCTCTTTTTTGGTGGAGGAAAATAGGTTGAATTTGAAATGGAAAAATATTCTTTTAAAATATATTGAAACTAGAATAGTACGCCTTTACTTCTAAAAAATTGTTAGAAATCGATTTGACTGTCCTGATCGATTTGTCCTGTTCTTGTTTCATTTTACTATAAAAAAGGGGTTCTGTATTTTTTAATGTTATCTAATTAGAAAATGCTTTTTTTGTAGGAAATATAATATGATAAGGTGTAAAAAAGAAATAAGGAGTTTGTATATGGCTGAACAAGACTTAGCTATGCAAGTATTACAACAAGTGGTAAAACTACCAGTTGTTAAGGTTGATAGTTCGAAATTTTTAGTGGATAAGTTTTCCAAAGAATTGGGTCCACAGGACATTCCTACCTTATTGGAACAAGGTCCAACGTCTCTCTTATCTCAAGAAATCTTAGATCGAGTAGCTAATGCTTGTATTCGGGACAATGTATTATTAGCGAGTGGGACTTCTGTTTTGGCAGGATTACCTGGAGGGCTTGCTATGGCAATTACCATTCCAGCTGATGTGGCTCAATTTTATGCTTTCTCTCTGAAATTGGCTCAAGAATTAGGTTATATTTATGGTTATGAGGATCTTTGGGTTTCACGAGAGGAGTTGAGTGAAGATGCTCAAAATACCCTCTTGCTTTATCTAGGCGTAATGTTAGGGGTGAATGGAACTGCTGCTTTGCTACGTGCTGGTGGTATAACAATTGCCAAACAGGTAATGAAAACAGTGCCTAATAAAGCTTTAACAAAGACGCTTTGGTACCCTATTTTGAAAAAAGTCTTAAAAATATTTGGTGTGAATCTTACCAAGGGAGGGTTGGCCAAAGGAATGGGGAAATTTATTCCTATCTTGGGTGGTATCATTTCAGGTGGTTTAACCTTTGCAACTATGAAACCAATGGGGGAAAGCTTGCAGAAAGAATTATCCAAGCTAGTCAACTATAGTGAAGTTCAATATCAAGAAGATGTTGAAACAATCCGAAAAGAGGCTGAAATCATCGAAGGAGAGTAATATGGGACTCATAAAAACTCTAGCTAAAATTTATGGTAATTACTTTTTGACCGTGCAAGGTGTAAAAGTGATGAAAACGATAAAGAAAGCTGACCATGTCGTTGTTGGTCTGGGCAAACTTTTTATTGCAGATAAGCTAATGGATACGGCTCGGTGGCTCATTAAGCCAGAGGAGAGAGAATGAAATTTTTTTGGTCTTCTTGCTATTCTTTTTATCAAACCGATTATTGGGATTGTGAAATTCTTTTGGATGATCATTTCTTTTGCAGTTCAATTGCTGTTTTACAAGATATTGGATTGGTTCTTTAAACTTATCTAGATGGTAATCCAAGTCGCAGAAAACTAGCAGGAACCCCACTGCTAGTTTTTTAATCTCTCTCCATATGGTATAATATAAGCAGTAAAATCATTTTATACTCTTCGAAAATCTCTTCAAACCACGTCAGCTTCACCTTGCAGTATATATGTTACTGACTTCGTCAGTTCTATCCACAACCTCAAAACGGTGTTTTGAGCTGACTTCGTCAGTTCTATCTACAACCTCAAAGCACTGTTTTGAGCAACCTGCGGCTAGCTTCCTAGTTTGCTCTTTGATTTTCATTGAGTATTAGAACATACAATGGAGGTCGTCATGGACAATATCATCGATGTGTCAATTCCTGTTGCAGAAGTGGTGGACAAGCATCCAGAAGTCTTGGAAATTCTAGTGGAGTTGGGTTTTAAACCCCTTGCCAATCCCTTAATGCGCAATACAGTTGGTCGTAAAGTATCACTTAAACAGGGTTCTAAGCTAGCAGGAACTCCTATGGACAAGATTGTACGCACACTGGAAGCGAATGGCTACGAAGTGATTGGATTAGACTAATGACAGATGAACGGATTCATATCCTACGGGATATTTTGTTAGAATTGCACAATGGCGCCTCTCCTGAGTCGGTTCAAGATCGCTTTGATGCGACCTTTACGGGCGTGTCAGCCATCGAGATTTCCCTTATGGAGCACGAGCTGATGAACTCGGATTCGGGCGTCACTTTTGAAGATGTTATGGAACTCTGTGATGTCCATGCCAATCTTTTTAAAAATGCTATCAAAGGTGTCGAAGTTTCAGATACTGAGCATCCAGGTCACCCAGTTCGTGTCTTCAAAGAAGAAAATCTGGCTCTCCGTGCAGCTTTGATTCGCATTCGTAGATTGTTAGATACCTATGAGTTGATGGAAGACGAGGAAATGCTTGCGGAGATGCGCAAGGGCTTGGTGCGTCAGATGGGGCTTGTGGGGCAATTTGACATCCATTACCAACGTAAGGAAGAACTCTTCTTTCCTATCATGGAGCGCTATGGACACGATTCACCTCCCAAAGTTATGTGGGGAGTGGATGATCAGATTAGGGAACTCTTTCAAACAGCTCTAACGACAGCCAAGTCACTACCAGAAGTGTCAATTAGCAGTGTAAAGGAAGCTTTTGAAGCTTTTGCGACAGAGTTTGAAAGTATGATTTTCAAGGAAGAGTCCATCCTCCTCATGATTCTCCTTGAGTCTTTTACTCAGGATGACTGGCTTCAGATTGCGGAGGAGAGCGATGCCTATGGCTATGCCATCATCCGTCCGTCAGAGAAATGGGTGCCAGAACGACAGAGCTTTATTGAGGAAAAGATTGCAGAGGAACCTGTACAGCTAGATACGGCAGAAGGTCAAGTTCAACAAGTCATAGATACGCCAGAAGGCCATTTTACCATTACCTTTACCCCTAAGGAAAAGGAAGCTGTGCTGGACCGCCATAGTCAACAGGCTTTTGGTAATGGCTATCTTTCAGTCGAGCAGGCCAATCTCATCCTCAATCATCTCCCTATGGAGATTACCTTTGTCAATAAAGAAGATATTTTCCAGTATTACAATGACAATACGCCAGCTGATGAGATGATTTTCAAACGGACGCCGTCCCAAGTCGGGCGCAATGTCGAACTCTGCCATCCGCCTAAGTACTTGGACAAGGTCAAAACTATCATGAAGGGGCTTCGTGAGGGAAGCAAAGACAAGTATGAAATGTGGTTCAAGTCTGAGTCGCGAGGTAAGTTTGTCCACATCACCTATGCTGCAGTACACGATGAAGACGGAGAATTCCAAGGAGTGTTGGAGTATGTTCAGGATATCCAGCCCTACCGTGAGATTGATACGGACTATTTTCGTGGATTAGAATAAGGAGAAAAAATGAGTTACGAACAAGAATTTATGAAGGAATTTGAAGCTTGGGTCAATACCCAAATCATGATTAACGATATGGCGCACAAGGAAAGTCAAAAAGTTTACGAAGAAGACCAGGACGAGCGTGCCAAAGATGCCATGATTCGCTACGAGAGTCGCTTGGATGCTTATCAGTTCTTGCTTGGTAAGTTTGAAAACTTCAAAGCAGGCAAGGGATTCCATGATTTGCCAGAAGGCTTGTTTGGTGAGCGAAATTATTAAACGAGAAAGATTCTTGATTTTTCACTAAAATCTTGATAGAATGTTTATGTTAAATCCTTGTCAGAGCAGGGATTTTTTATTGAAAGGATTTTATCATGTCAAAGAAACTCAATCGTAAAAAACAATTACGAAATGGCCTCCGTCGCGCAGGTGCCTTTTCAAGTACTGTGACTAAGGTTGTAGATGAGACAAAAAAAGTCGTGAAGCGTGCAGAACAGTCAGCAAGCGCAGCTGGTAAGGCTGTTTCTAAAAAAGTTGAACAAGCAGTAGAAGCTACCAAAGAGCAAGCTCAAAAAGTAGCTAATTCTGTAGAAGATTTTGCAGCAAATTTGGGTGGACTTCCACTTGATCGTGCCAAGACTTTCTATGATGAAGGAATCAAGTCTGCTTCAGATTTCAAAAACTGGACTGAAAAAGAACTCCTTGCCTTGAAAGGAATCGGCCCAGCTACCATCAAGAAATTGAAAGAAAATGGCATCAAGTTCAAGTAATTTTTCTTGAGCCTTGCATTTCCGAAAAAATCTTGCTACAATAGAGCCATTAGAGGTGTTTTGAATCCCACATTTTACAGAAAGTGGCGGCGCTGAGAAGTCCACAAATGTGTCAAAACTGGTTGCTAATGGATGAAAAATTGAAATAAAAGTGTCTTTTTGCTTTAAAGACGAGAGTTGCGGGCAACTGCCCGAAATTGGGTGGTACCGCGGATAAACACATTCGTCCCTGTCATGTAGATGGCAGGGCTTTTCTTTTACGTCTTAGTCAAAGGGGGTTGTTATGAAGCAATCTTTTAACACAAGTAAACTATATTATGGTTTTCCTGTTTTTATTTTAGGATATCAAGATTAGAATTTTGGCTATAACATCACGACCTGTAGTTCCTCTTATAGTCTAGGAGATTGGGTTGTGATTGGAGTCGTTGCGAGAGAGAATGCCGCAGAGCAGATCAAACAGTATCAAAAATTTACTGTGAATATTTCTGATGAAACTTCTATGCTTGCGATGGAGCAGGCTGGTTTTATCAGTCATCAGGAGAAATTGGAACGTTTGGGAGTGCATTATGAAATTTCTGAACGAACTCAGACTCCTATTTTAGACGCCTGTCCACTTGTTTTAGATTGTCGGGTAGATAGGATTGTTGAGGAAGACGGTATTTGCCACATCTTTGCCAAGATTCTTGAGCGACTTGTTGTTCCAGAACTCCTGGATGAAAAGGGACATTTTAAAAATCAACTGTTTGCCCCAACCTATTTCATGGGAGATGGATATCAGCGCGTTTATCGCTATCTGGACAAGCGTGTAGATATGAAGGGCAGTTTCATCAAAAAAGCGAGGAAGAAGGATGGCAAGAACTGAGCTACCAGATAAAATCGAAACAGAATGTCTCGTTTTACGAGTCCGTACTGTGGCGGATGCTGAGGATATCTTTGACTATGCTAGTTTGCCAGAGGTCGCCTATCCAGCAGGTTTTCCTCCAGTCAAGACCTTGGAAGATGAGATTTATTATCTGGAGCACATTCTTCCGGAGCGTAATCAAAAGGAAAATCTCCCAGCAGGCTACGGGATTGTCGTCAAAGGAACGGATAAGATCGTTGGCTCTGTCGATTTCAACCATCGCCATGAAGATGATGTGCTGGAAATCGGCTATACCTTACACCCAGACTATTGGGGGCGAGGTTATGTGCCAGAAGCTGCGTGTGCCTTGATTGACTTAGCCTTTAAAGATTTGGGTCTTCACAAGATTGAACTAACTTGCTTTGGATATAACCTTCAAAGTCAACGAGTCGCGGAAAAACTTGGCTTTACCCTCGAAGCTCGCATAAGAGACCGCAAAGATGCTCAAGGCAACTGCTGTGATGATTTGAGATATGCCTTTCTGAAGAGTGAGTGGGAGGTGATTTGATGCATCTTTTCATCATTGGTGCTCCAGCATCAGGAAAAATGACCATTGGTCAAGAATTATCTCGACTGACGGATGCTACCCTCTTTTATAACCATCAAGCCATTGATTTTGCACTAGAAATCTATCAGGACTATACAGAGGAAATGTGGGAATTTGTTCGTGGAATCACTTTTTCATTCCTTGGAGCGAGTGCAAGAAATCAGCGATCAGTAATTTTAACAGATGTAATTGATTTTTCAAATCAGTATCATCTGATATATTTAAAGCAAATTCAGAGTTTGTTGGATGATTATCATCAAGAGATTCTTTTTGTTGAGTTGGAAACAAGTCTTGAAGAGTGCATACGTCGAAATCGAACGGAGAATCGATTAAAGTACAAACCCTTAAAACGACATATTGAGGTATCTGAAAGAGAAATTATAGAGACCGCTGAAACACTTCAATTAAATTCCCAACATCAACCGAATGAGTTGAACCACTACTTTAAAATAAATAATACGAATTTGTCTGCAGAAGAAGCTGCTAAGCAAATTCAAAATAAAATAAACAAAATAGAGAAAGGACACACACATGTCTAAAGAACTTTCACCTAAATACAATCCAGCCGAGGTTGAGGCTGGTCGTTATCAAAAATGGCTTGATGCTGATGTTTTCAAGCCTTCAGGCGATCAAAAGGCTAAGCCTTATTCAATCGTTATTCCACCACCAAACGTTACAGGTAAACTTCACCTTGGTCACGCTTGGGATACAACTTTGCAAGATATTATCATCCGTCAAAAACGCATGCAAGGTTTTGATACCCTTTGGCTTCCAGGAATGGACCACGCTGGTATTGCGACTCAGGCTAAGGTTGAGGAGCGCTTGCGTGGTGAGGGCATTTCCCGCTATGACCTTGGTCGTGAGTCTTTCTTGACGAAAGTCTGGGAATGGAAAGACGAATATGCCACTACCATCAAGGAACAATGGGGCAAGATGGGGCTCTCTGTAGACTATTCTCGTGAGCGTTTCACTCTTGACGAAGGTTTGTCAAAAGCTGTTCGTAAGGTCTTTGTGGACCTTTACAAGAAAGGCTGGATCTACCGTGGTGAGTTTATCATCAACTGGGACCCAGCAGCTCGCACAGCCCTTTCTGATATTGAGGTGATTCACAAGGATGTGGAAGGTGCCTTCTACCACATGAATTACATGCTGGAAGATGGTTCACGCGCCCTTGAAGTTGCTACAACTCGTCCTGAGACTATGTTTGGGGACGTTGCGGTTGCGGTTAATCCAGAAGACCCGCGCTACAAGGACTTGATTGGTAAAAACGTCATCCTTCCAATCGCTAATAAACTCATCCCAATCGTTGGAGATGAGCACGCAGATCCTGAGTTTGGTACTGGTGTCGTGAAAATCACACCTGCCCACGATCCAAATGACTTCTTGGTTGGCCAACGTCATAACTTGCCACAAGTCAACGTCATGAACGACGACGGAACTATGAATGAGCTTGCCTTTGAATTTTCAGGCATGGATCGTTTTGAAGCTCGTAAGGCAGTCGTTGCTAAGTTGGAAGAAATCGGTGCCCTTGTCAAAATCGAAAAACGTGTCCATTCAGTCGGTCACTCAGAACGGACAGGTGTCGTAGTTGAGCCACGCTTGTCTACTCAATGGTTCGTCAAGATGGACCAATTGGCTAAGAACGCCATTGCCAACCAAGACACAGAGGACAAGGTCGAATTCTACCCACCTCGTTTCAACGATACCTTCCTTCAATGGATGGAAAATGTCCACGACTGGGTTATCTCTCGTCAGCTTTGGTGGGGTCACCAAATCCCTGCCTGGTACAATGCTGATGGTGAAATGTATGTCGGCGAAGAAGCTCCAGAAGGTGACGGATGGACTCAGGACGAAGACGTCTTGGATACTTGGTTCAGTTCTGCCCTCTGGCCATTTTCAACCATGGGCTGGCCTGAAGTCGACTCAGAAGACTTTAAACGTTATTTCCCAACTTCAACCTTGGTAACAGGTTACGACATCATCTTCTTCTGGGTGTCTCGTATGATCTTCCAGTCATTGGAATTCACAGGCCGTCAACCATTCCAAAACGTCCTTATCCACGGTCTTATTCGTGACGAGCAAGGACGCAAGATGTCTAAGTCTCTCGGTAACGGGATTGACCCAATGGATGTTATCGAGAAATACGGTGCCGATGCCCTTCGATGGTTCCTTTCAAACGGTTCTGCGCCAGGACAAGACGTGCGTTTCTCTTATGAGAAAATGGATGCTTCATGGAACTTCATTAACAAGATCTGGAACATCTCTCGCTACATCCTTATGAACAATGAAGGTTTGACGCTGGATGTGGTGCATGACAATGTCACAAAAGTTGCAACAGGTGAGGCTGGTAATGTGACGGACCGCTGGATTCTCCACAACCTCAATGAAACGATTGGAAAAGCAACTGCTAACTTTGATAAGTTTGAGTTTGGTGTTGCTGGCCACATCCTCTACAACTTCATTTGGGAAGAATTTGCCAACTGGTATGTTGAGTTGACCAAGGAAGTTCTTTACAGCGACAATGAAGACGATAAGGTCATTACTCGATCTGTTCTCCTCTATACGCTGGATAAAATCCTCCGTCTTCTTCACCCAATCATGCCATTCGTGACAGAAGAAATCTTTGGTCAGTACGCTGAAGGCTCTATCGTGACAGCAGCATACCCAACTGTCAACCCAGCCTTTGAGGACCTTGCTGCCCACACTGGTGTGGAAAGTCTCAAAGACTTGATCCGTGCCGTTCGTAATGCGCGTGCGGAAGTAAATGTAGCACCAAGCAAACCTATCACCATCCTTGTTAAGACAAGCGATAGCGACTTGGAAGCCTTCTTTAACAGCAATGTCAACTATATCAAACGCTTTACAAATCCAGAACACTTGGAAATCGCATCAACCATCCCTGCACCTGAACTGGCTATGTCAAGCGTTATTACAGGAGCCGAAATCTTCTTGCCACTGCTAGACCTCTTGAATGTTGAAGAAGAATTGGCACGTCTGGAAAAAGAACTTGCCAAATGGCAGAAAGAACTCGACATGGTTGGCAAAAAACTCAGCAACGAACGCTTCGTCGCCAACGCTAAACCAGAAGTTGTCCAAAAAGAAAAAGACAAACAAGCCGACTACCAAGCCAAGTATGATGCGACCGTAGCACGTATTGATGAGATGAAGAAGTTGGTGAAATGATGTTAAAAACCTAACCCTATCGGGTTGGGTTTTACATTTGATAATGTTATAATAAAAAGGAGAAACTTTAGGAGAATACTATGGGGAAAATTGTTGCTATTGATTTATTTAGCGGTGCAGGTGGCACTACAAGTGGCCTTAAAAAATCAGGCATAGATGTTCAAGTTGCTGTTGAAATTGATTCCGTAGCTGTTAAAACTTATAAGTTAAATAATCCTGAGGTGTCTGTAATAGATAAAGATATAAATGTAGTATCAGGAGATGAAGTAAAAGAGTATCTTAAAATTGATACAGACGATAAACTAATGCTCGTGGCATGCCCACCGTGTCAAGGTTTTTCAACTATTGGTACTAATAATGAAAATGACGAGAGGAATCAACTTGTTTTTCAATTTCTTCGTTTGATTAATGAATTGAATCCTGATTTTCTATTAATGGAAAATGTTGTGGGTATGACTAGAACAAGAAATGAAAAAATCTTTAAAAAATTTTTGACATCAATCGATAATAATTATAGTGTTATTTATGACATTTTAAATACAGCTGATTATGGAGTTCCTCAATCTAGAAAAAGATTGGTGTTACACGGGATTAGAAAAGAAATTCTTGATAACACGAATTTAACTTTGAATTTGCCTTCCAAAACTCATTCAAATATACCAGAATTGGACCTTCTTTCATGGATTAATGCGGATATAATAATGGACTTGCCTCCTATTGAAGGTGGTGAAGAATATATTGGAGAAGGTATCTACAATCATGTTGCAAACAAACTATCTAATTTAAATATTGAGAGAATTACTCATATTAGAAATAATGGGGGAAGTAGAACCTCTTTGCCAAAATCTTTAGAATTAAATTGTCATAAAAATCGTTTAGGTCATAGTGACGTATATGGAATATTAGATATCAACAAACCTTCCATTACTATTACAGGAGGGTGTATGTCATATTCAAAAGGTAGATTTGGGCACCCAACTCAAAATAGAGCTTTAAGTGCAAGAGAAGCTGCAAGATTACAGTCTTTTGATGATGACTATATTTTTGTTGGAAATAGAGGTCAATTAGCTAAGCAAATTGGTAATGCAGTTCCAGTAAAATTAGCTCAAGCTAGTGGAAATTATTTTATGTCAGTTTATAGGGAGATAGCAAATGGACAATCAGATAATTGAGAGTTTAGAAGGAATAACTAAAAATTTTTTTAAAAATAAAAATCAATTTTATCCTTATATTGATTATATACGATTTCCTCATTACAAGAGCTTATCATTAAATTCAAGAATAAATTTTAATTTCCCTATTACTTTATTAGTTGGTAGAAATGGAGTAAATAAAACTTCAATTTTACAAGCTTTATATGGTTCTCCAGCCAATAAAAGTGTGTCTGAATATTGGTTTAGTACAAATGTTGATCAAATAGATGAAGTGGATGGGAAACAATGTTTAATCTATTCATATTATAACGTTAAAGCTTCTAGAAATGTAGAAGTTCTTAAAGGCCGTTCTGGAACAAAAAAAGGATTAGATTATTGGGAACCATATGCTCCTCAAAAACAATATGAGATGGAAAGATTACCCAAAAATAAATATATTGGAAGTTCTTCGACAGACAGATGGGATGGCATTGAAAAAAATGTTGTCTTTTGTGATTGTAAAGAATATGTTTCTGCTTTTGATTTATTTTTCTATCACTATAATTTTAAAAAAATTTCTACTCAACGTAGTAAACAAGATTTTATAAGATTACGATCTAAACCAGTTGCTGATATTTTAAAGAATAATACAAGTAGCTATACGCGTTATAAAAAGGAAATGGTTATAGATAATGTTAAAGTTGATGATAAAGTTTGTGAAATTATTAGTGAAATAATGGATGAATCTTATACAGACATTCAAATTTTAACACATAAGTTGTATTCAAAAGGTGATGATATAAAAGCTTCCAAAACTATTTGGATGAAAAAATCTGGAAAAGAATATTCCGAGGCTTTTGCAGGAACAGGTGAGGCTAGAATTATTTTGTTAGTAAATGATATAGTAAATGCGCAATCAAATTCATTAATATTAATAGATGAACCTGAAATCTCACTTCATCCGAGTGCAATCTATAAATTTAAAGAGTTTTTACTTCAAGAGTGTTTAAATAAAAAACATCAAATTATTATCACTACACATTCTACACAACTTATAAAAGATTTTCCTAGAGAAGCCGTGAAACTTTTAGTGAAAAACGGAGAAAAGGTAGATGTTATTGAAAATATTGATTATCAGGATGCATTTTTTGAATTAGGTGATGTGTATCATTCTAGGAAGATGATTTATGTTGAAGATAGACTAGCTAAATATATTCTAGAGTTTGTTATCACTCATTCAGGTAGTGAGAATCTTAAACAGAATTTAGTAGTGAGATATATTCCTGGTGGAGCAAATCAAATAATTTGTAATAATATTTTAAACTCATCGTATTTAGATTCCGATAACCATTATTTTTGGCTTGATGGAGATCAAAACACTAATGTTAGTGAATCAAATAATTTAATGAACTATCTTGAAAATGGTGTTGTTATATCAGATAAAATTCCTGAATCAGATAATAAAAATCTTGATGATATTATAAAATTGATAACGGGATGTCCAATTAAATTTAATGTTTCAGGTAATAAAGGGCAAAAAAATAATATTGAATTAATTGCGAAACAAAGAAGCTTTATAGATTATTGGGCTAAATACGTTTCTTATCTTCCTTTCCCAACCCCAGAGTTTTTTTTAGCTAATTTGTGTAACAGCGTAGATAGGGAAGGTTATGATTTTTCTAAAGATGGCAACGGAAAAGAATATTTTAGAAAAAAAACTCAAGTAGCGTTAGGAATAGAGAATATAACTTCTGAAGATATTTTCCAGGAGCAAAGAAGAGCTGTTTCAAAAATACAGCCAGAATCATCAATGTTTCAGTGTATTAAAGAAAAATTAGAGGCATTGTTCTAATTCCTTAGATTAGGTACTACATAACAAATTTTTTAAATTCAAACCCGCACCAAAAACAACATTGCAACTTTCTTCTCAGGTAATGTGTTGGGATTTGAACAGACCAACGAGTTCATAGTGGTGTATGCCAATGACTTTGATAAGTCTACGCGTCAGACTTATTAGTTCATTTATCCAGATATATCTCGATAATCATATTATTTAGTCAAAGAACATCCCATATGAGGGCATGAAATGCTAAGTTTAGCTTGCTCACTATTAAGATGAAGTATATATATTTCATAGAACCTATTGTGAAGGATTTTTATAATTTTCGCCAATTCCATACCTATTTCACAATTTACCGATGACACAGAAAAACAATTGAAAGGATATTTCTATGCAACCAACTTACAACATTGACAATCCAAACTTGTCTTATGAAGCGAAGCGTGATTTATGGCGGATAGGTTTTGGTCTGCAGAAAGTTGACAATCTAGTGCCATCAGCGTATATGGAATCTTTGGCTGAGAAACAGTCCCGGGGTGAACTGACTTATGAGCAGGTTTATGAGGATGCAACGGCTTATCATCATACCATTGATGCGAGTACAGAGGAGGCAGACTTGGTTTCTCTACGTATTGTAGAACTATTGTCTCGAAGAGGCTTTAGCTTCAGTCCTGCGATCTTACTTGCTATTCATAAGGAGTTGTTTCAAGATATATTTGAACCCTCTATTCCGGTGGTGCAATTTCGTCAGACCAATATCACAAAGAATGAACCTGTTTTGAATGGTGAAAGTGTTGTGTACTCTGATTACTCCATGATTCAAATGACCTTGGATTATAATTTTAATCAGGAAAAACAAGTTGCATATGCGACACTAACTCAGGCGGATGTGGTTAAACAAATCCAGCATTTTATTTCAGGAATCTGGCAGATTCATCCATTTCGCGAAGGAAACACTCGGACAGTAACGGTCTTTTTGATTCAGTATCTTCGTGAGTTTGGTTTTGATATTGATAATATACCATTTCAGCAACATTCCAAATATTTTCGTGATGCCTTGGTATTAGATAATGCAAAGATTTTACAGCGACGTCCTGAGTTTTTAACAGCTTTTTTTGAAAATCTCTTGCTCGGTGGTCAAAATGATTTGTCTTCAGAAAAAATGTATCTAGATTTAGACCTCGATCTTTCATAATCCTAATACTGAGTAAACATTGAATTTTAGGAAAAAATGAAGTAAATATTCTCACAAGAAAACGTATAGTATCAAAGTTTTTCTGTACTGCACCCCAAACAGTTAGACAATTAATTTATCCGAAGGATTTAGTTCTGTATTGCACAGAGCTAAGTCCTTTTAGTTTTATCTTAATTCTCTTATTGTTGTAATAATCAATATAGTCTATAATGGCTTGTTCCAATTGATTAAGTGATTTAAATGTTTGCTCATAGCCATAAAACATTTCGGATTTTAAAATGCCAAAGAAAGATTCCATCCTACCGTTGTCTTGGCTGTTTCCTTTGCGTGACATAGATGCTTGAATTCCCTTACTCTCTAGGAAGCGATGATAAGAATCGTGTTGGTATTGCCAGCCTTGGTCACTATGGAGAATCGTATTCTCGTAGTGCTTCTCTTTGAATGCCTGTTCCAACATTGTTTGTACTTGTTCTAAATTAGGCGAACAAGAAAGATTAAAAGCAATAATTTCACTGTTAAAGCCATCTAAAACTGGTGATAAGTAAAGCTTTTGAGTACTTGCTGGAATGGCAAATTCTGTCACATCTGTGTAGCACTTTTCCATTGTTTTAGAGCCTTCAAATTGGCCTTGAATGAGATTCTCTGCCTTCTTACCAACGTCTCCTTTATGAGAAGAATGTTTTCGTTTCTGTCGCATTTTAGCTTGTAAATTGAGTACTTTCATCAAGCCTTGAACTCTTTTATGATTTACCAGATAACCACGATTTCTTAGTTCTAAATAAATCCGACGATAAGCATAATTTCCCTTGTGTTCGATAAAAATGGATTGAATTTCAGCTTTAAGCTCTTGGTCCTTATCTGGTTTGTCTAGCTGTTTCAAGTGATAGTAGTAGGTCGAACGAGCTAGTTTAATGGCTTTTAGAAGAAGATCTAACGAAAACTCAGTCATTAATTCTTGAACAATTTCTGTCTTTCTTCTTTCTCTTTTTCCTCCTTCAATCGGAGTTCTCTTAACTTTTTTAGGATGGCATTCTCCGCTCTCAGGTACTCTCTCTCTTGTTTTCTCAACAATAGTCTACCCGTTTTTCTTGTATTGTGCCAGCCAAAATGAAAGCATTCCTTGGTTTGGGAGGGCATAATCAAGACTAACACTTCTTTGTGAACAACCTTCCAGTAAGGCTTTATCCATCATTTCTTGTTTCAATTTAGAAGAATAGTGACGATTCTTCCCCTTTTTAACGATTTCTATGCCATAACGGTCAATTAATTTCACCATGTACTTTAGACCAGAAACATCCACACCAAATCTTTTTGAAAGCTGTTTGAAGCTTTGTCCTTGCTTTCTTAGTTCATAGATCTGAACTTTATCTTCATAATTCAATTTCATAATAAAACACCCCAAAAGTTAGATTTATTCTGTCTAACTTTTGGGGTGCAGTTCACAGTTGAAGAGCCAGAAAATTAAAGTGTCTTTTACTCAATCAAAAATAGTAACGCCTATTCTTTTGGTGAATAAGACTATTGTTTGGTATGGTGCAATGCCATTATTAGGGAAGGTAGATGAAATGACCATACTACGTTTGGAATCAGCTAGTATAGCTTCTGAACTAGTGGCAGGTTTACGATAGAGAAAATTTTTAAAAATTTCTATGTATGACTTTCGTTTTTTAGTGAGACTGTTGCCATTGTCACATTCGAAGCACACAAAATAAAAAAATTTCTATAAGTACTTGACAAATAGATTGAAATATCATAAAATAAAAACGGTTACAGAGTTATTAATTATTTAAGCTTCATGTCACCATTAAAAATTGAAATAAAAGGATGTTATCACTAATACAAGTGAGCAGGAACCTATTTAATCACATCAGAAGAAGTTTCTTGATGTTTTTTAAGTAGGTTCCTTTTATTTTAAAAGGGAAATTTTATGATCATAAAACGAATACTAAACCACAATGCCGTAATTGCGCAAAGTAAAAAAGATATCGATATTCTTCTTTTTGGAAGGGGAATAGCTTTTGGAAGAAAAATTGGAGATAAAGTAAATCCAATTGATATTGAGAAAAGTTTTTTTCTCAAAAATAGAGATAATATGACCCGTTTTACAGAGATGTTTATTAACGTTCCTTTGGAGTTGGTGTACATCACCGAAAAAATAATTAACCTAGGTAAAATAACATTGGGTAATAATTTTGATGAGATTATCTATATAAATCTAACGGATCATATTTCTTCGAGTATAGAACGTTATAAAGAAGGAGTTATTATTTCGAATCCCCTACGCTGGGAAATCTCGAAATATTATAAAGAAGAATTTGAGCTTGGGAAAAAGGCTTTACAAATAATAAAAAAAGAGTTAGGTATTGAACTTCCAATTGACGAAGCTGCATTCATAGCGCTACATTTTGTTAATGCTAATTTAGAAAATAATTTTCAAGAGTCGTATAAAATCACTGAAATAATTATGGGAATTGAGAAAATCATTCAAGATTTCTATTGTACTGAGTTTAACCAAGATTCTATTGATTATTATAGATTCATAACTCATATAAAATTATTTGCCCATCGCTTGGTTGAAAATACAACTTATTGTGACGATGATGATGAAGACTTGTTAGCATTAATGAAAAATAAATATCCTAGAGAATATGAATGTGGTGAACAGGTGGCAATGTTTATACAAACTGAGTACAATTATTTGCTGACTTCTAGTGAATTAGTTTATTTGATGGCTCATATTCGTCGCTTAACAAAAAATTTAGATTAATAGAATAGGAGAATACCATGAGTTATAAAGATACGGTACAAAAAATCCTCGATGTAATTGGAGGTGAAAAAAATGTCAATAGAGTTACCCATTGTGTAACACGTTTAAGATTAGAATTAAAAGATGAAAATTTAGTCAATGATGATGATGTGAAGAAGATACCAGGTGTAATAGGTATTATGAAAAAGAATGGACAATATCAAATTATACTTGGTAATGATGTAGCTAATTATTATAAAGAATTCGTTAAACTTGGCAATTTTGAATCCGATTCAGTTGTTCAAGGGCACAAAGGGAATATTTTAGAAAGAATCATTGAGTATATCGCTGGTTCCATGACTCCAATCATTCCAGCAATGTTAGGGGGAGGTATGCTGAAAGTCTTGGTAATTATTTTACCAATGCTTGGTATATTGCAATCAGATTCTCAGACTATTGCTTTTTTGACATTTTTTGGGGATGCTCCATATTATTTCTTACCGCTGTTATTAGCTTATTCTGCATCACAAAAATTAAAAGTAACATCTACATTAGCTATGTCTGTAGCAGGTGTACTTCTCCATCCAAATTTTGTTCAAATGGTGCAATCAGGGAATCCTCTTAGTTTATTTGGTGCACCTGTGACACCAGCTAGTTATGGTTCGTCAGTCGTTCCAATTCTTATTATGGTTTGGTTGATGAAATATATTGAAAAAATGATTGCTAAATTAACACCAGCTGTTACTAAGAGTTTTTTGCAACCTACGCTAGTATTATTAGTATCAAGCTGTATTGCCTTAGTTGTAGTCGGACCTATTGGAGTAATTGTTGGTGAAGGATTATCAAATCTAGTTGGGCAAATGTATGGTGTAGCTGGATGGCTTACATTAGCTATTCTTGGTGCTATTATGCCATTTATTGTTATGACTGGAATGCATTGGGCTTTTGCACCTATTTTTTTGGCGGCATCTATTGCTACTCCAGACGTATTAATTCTTCCAGCAATGTTAGGGTCAAACTTAGCTCAAGGGGCTGCTTCGATGGCTGTTGCATTAAAGAGTAAAAATAATAATACAAAACAAATTGCTTTTGCAGCAGGTTTCTCAGCCTTACTTGCAGGGATTACCGAACCTGCATTATATGGTGTGACTTTAAAATATAAAAAACCGCTTTATGCAGCTATGATTGGTGGTGGATTAGCGGGATTATTTGCAGGTCTTACTAGTGTTAAAGCATATCTATTTGCTGTCCCATCTTTGATAGCGTTGCCTCAATTTATTTATTCTGATGTGCCATCAAATATTGTAAATGCTTTAATTGTGGCGGTCATTTCGGTTGTTATTACCTTTGTATTAGCTTATATATTTGGAATCGATGAAGAAGAGAGTTCTAGCAATTTAGAAGTTAAAGCTGGAGTTTCAAATAAAAAAATGATATTTTCTCCTATATCAGGAGAAATCATTCCGTTAAGCGATGTCCAGGATAAAACATTTTCAGATAAACTAATTGGAGACGGAGTAGCGATTATCCCAAGTGAAGGTAAGGTTTATGCACCATTTGATGGGAAAATTACAAATATTTTTCCGACTAAGCACGCAATTGGATTGAAGAGTGATGAGGGTGTTGAGTTACTAATTCATATTGGATTAGATACTGTTGAGCTAAAAGGTCAAGGTTTTATTAGTCATGTAGAAGAAGGAGACAGAGTTTTCAAAAATCAGTTGATTTTTGAAATGGACTTGAATTTAATCAAGACTAAAGGCTACGAAACAGTTACACCAGTAATTGTAACGAATACCAATGATTTTCTAGATGTATTAGTATTACCTAATAATCAGACAATCGAGCATTCTAAGGAATTACTGGTAATATTATAATGGAGGAAAGTTATGACCATTTTTCCAGATGATTTTCTTTGGGGTGGAGCTGTTGCAGCTAATCAAGTAGAGGGAGCATATAATGAAGATGGTAAGGGCTTATCAGTTCAGGATGTGTTACCCAAAGGTGGATTAGGAGAAGCAACAGAAAATCCTACAGAAGATAACTTAAAATTGATAGGTATTGATTTTTATCATAAATATAAGGAAGATATATCCTTGTTTTCTGAAATGGGCTTTAATGTTTTTCGTACTTCTATTGCATGGAGTAGAATTTTTCCAAAAGGAGATGAAGAAGAACCTAACGAAGCTGGTTTGAAATATTATGATGAATTGTTTGATGAACTACATGCTCACGGGATAGAGCCACTTGTAACTCTTTCACACTATGAGACTCCATTATATTTAGCAAGAAAATATCATGGATGGGTTGATAGGAGAATGATTCATTTTTATGAAAAATTTGCTCGAACAGTTTTAGAAAGGTATAAAGATAAAGTTAAATATTGGCTTACATTTAACGAAGTAAACTCTGTTTTGGAATTACCATTTACTAGTGGAGGAATAGATATACCTAAGGAGAATCTTTCGAAACAAGAATTATATCAAGCTATACATCATGAATTAGTCGCCTCAAGTTTGGTTACAAAAATTGCTCGTGAGATTAATTCAGAGTTTAAGGTGGGATGTATGGTATTAGCTATGCCAGCTTATCCAATGACTCCAAATCCAAAAGATGTATGGGCGACTCATGAGTATGAGAATCTAAATTATCTATTTTCAGATGTGCATGTTAGAGGTTATTATCCGAATTATGCAAAAAGATATTTTAAGGAAAATGACATTAACATAGAGTTTGCAGCTGAAGATGCAGAGTTATTAAAAAATTATACTGTAGATTTTTTATCCTTTAGCTATTACATGAGTGTGACTCAATCTGCTATTCCAACACAGTATAATTCAGGAGAAGGGAATATTATTGGTGGTTTAGTAAATCCTTATTTAGAGTCTTCAGAGTGGGGATGGCAAATTGATCCAATTGGACTACGTATAATTTTAAATAGATATTATGACCGTTATCAAATCCCATTATTTATAGTAGAAAATGGATTAGGTGCTAAAGATCAACTAATAAAAGATGAACTTAATAACTTAACCGTCCAAGATGATTATAGAATTCAGTATATGAAAGAACATTTATTGCAAGTTGCTGAAGCTCTACAGGATGGTGTTGAAATTATGGGCTATACGTCTTGGGGATGTATTGACTGTGTTTCTATGTCCACTGCACAACTTTCTAAAAGGTACGGTCTCATTTATGTTGATCGAAATGATGATGGAAATGGCACATTCAATCGATATAAGAAAATGTCCTTTACTTGGTATAAAGGAGTGATTGAATCAAATGGAGAATCCTTATTCAAATAGTTTGTTTATTGATGATTAGATATTATCACGGTTAAGGCAACATCTCATTAAATATGAAATAAAGAGGTTTGGAAGACATCAAATTCTAAACCTCTTTATTTTATAGGGGGATTAATTAATTTAATTTTGTTACAGAGAGCCGATTATAAATAGTTAACTTAGGATAGATTGGTTATATATAGTAGACTGAATCTAAAATAGTACGAAACAATTGCTAAAACATTTATAGAAATTAATTTTACTTTCCCAATCGATTTGTTTTCATCTTATTTCAATCCGCTATAAAGTTAGATAAGAATAAGCTAACAAGCAGAAGTAAGATAGGTCTTGCAAGAATGGTAAAAATCTGATAAACTAAGTAGTAATTGAATAGGAATCTGAAAGACTAGTAGCCCAAGGGAAGTATATCAGGGAGGAGAGCCGTGACTGCAAGCTCTCTATATGAAAGCTGGGTGAATTCACTTGCGCATGGATTTAGAAATGAAGGTCTGACTTGTCAGATGAAAACGGATGGTACCGCGTGTCAACGCTCCGAGTGGAGTTTTTGGCATGTGGTTTTCTTTTTATCTACGAGAGACTGATGGAGGAAATATGTCAACTATTGAAGAACAATTAAAAGCGCTTCGCGAAGAAACGCTGGCTAGCTTGAAGCAGATTACTGCTGGAAATGAAAAAGAGATGCAAGATTTGCGTGTCTCTGTCCTTGGTAAAAAGGGTTCGCTCACTGAAATCCTCAAAGGGATGAAAGATGTTTCTGCTGAGATGCGTCCAATCATCGGGAAACACGTCAATGAAGCTCGTGATGTCTTGACTGCTGCTTTTGAAGAAACAGCTAAGCTCTTGGAAGAAAAGAAAGTCGCGGCTCAACTGGCTAGCGAGAGTATCGATGTGACGCTTCCAGGTCGTCCAGTTGCGACTGGTCACCGTCACGTTTTGACACAAACCAGTGAAGAAATCGAAGATATCTTCATCGGTATGGGTTATCAAGTCGTGGATGGTTTTGAAGTGGAGCAAGACTACTATAACTTTGAACGTATGAACCTTCCAAAAGACCACCCAGCTCGTGATATGCAGGATACTTTCTATATCACTGAAGAAATCTTGCTCCGTACCCACACGTCTCCAGTTCAGGCGCGTGCTATGGATGCCCATGATTTTTCTAAAGGTCCTTTGAAGATGATCTCGCCAGGGCGTGTCTTCCGTCGCGATACGGACGATGCGACCCACAGTCACCAATTCCACCAAATCGAAGGCTTGGTAGTTGGGAAAAATATCTCTATGGCTGATCTTCAAGGAACGCTTCAGTTGATTGTCCAAAAAATGTTTGGTGAAGAGCGTCAAATTCGTTTGCGTCCATCTTACTTCCCATTCACAGAGCCATCTGTTGAGGTGGATGTTTCTTGCTTCAAGTGTGGTGGAGAAGGCTGTAATATATGTAAGAAAACAGGTTGGATCGAAATTATGGGGGCCGGTATGGTTCACCCACGTGTCCTTGAAATGAGTGGTATCGATGCGACTGTATACTCTGGCTTTGCCTTTGGTCTTGGACAAGAGCGTGTAGCTATGCTCCGTTATGGAATCAACGATATCCGTGGATTCTACCAAGGAGATGTCCGCTTCTCAGAACAGTTTAAATAATGATTATAAAAGTAGAAATGGCAGATGTTGAGGTGTTGGCTAAAATTGCCAAACAAACCTTTCGTGAAACCTTTGCGTATGATAATACGGAAGAGCAGTTACAGGAATACTTTGAAGAGGCTTATAGTCTGAAAACTTTGTCAACTGAGTTGGGAAATCCTGACTCTGAAACCTATTTCATTATGCATGAGGAGGAGATAGCTGGTTTTCTCAAAGTCAACTGGGGAAGTGCTCAAACTGAGAGAGAATTAGAGGACGCTTTTGAAATTCAACGCCTCTATGTGCTACAAAAATTCCAAGGATTTGGACTAGGTAAGCAACTGTTTGAATTCGCACTTGAACTTGCTACAAAAAATAGTTTTTCTTGGGCTTGGCTAGGTGTTTGGGAGCATAATACAAAAGCTCAAGCCTTTTATAATCGATATGGTTTTGAAAAATTTAGCCAACATCATTTTATGGTTGGTCAAAAAGTAGATACGGATTGGTTACTGAGAAAGAAATTAAGGTAAGAAGAGGATTCTTCTATTGAAATGATAGGAAAGGAAAAGAACCAGTGTGGCAATGGTCATTCTGGAGAACTAAATTATGCTTATATCTTATAAATGGTTAAAAGAATTGGTGGACATTGATGTGCCATCACAAGAGTTGGCTGAAAAAATGTCAACTACAGGAATCGAGGTAGAGGGTGTCGAATCACCAGCTGCTGGTCTCTCAAAAATTGTCGTCGGTGAGGTCTTGTCTTGCGAAGATGTGCCAGAGACTCACCTCCATGTTTGTCAGGTTAACGTTGGCGAAGAAGAGCGTCAGATCGTTTGTGGTGCCCCAAATGTGCGTGCTGGGATCAAGGTCATGGTGGCTCTTCCAGGAGCTCGTATCGCTGATAACTACAAAATCAAAAAAGGAAAAATCCGTGGTTTGGAGTCACTTGGAATGATCTGTTCACTTGGTGAATTGGGAATTTCTGACTCAGTTGTGCCTAAGGAATTCGCAGATGGCATCCAAATCTTGCCTGAAGATGCCGTGCCAGGTGAGGAAGTCTTTTCTTACCTAGACTTGGATGATGAAATCATCGAACTTTCCATCACACCAAACCGTGCAGATGCCCTTTCTATGTGTGGAGTGGCTCACGAAGTGGCAGCCATCTATGACAAGGCAGTCAACTTTAAAGAATTTACTCTAACAGAAACTAATGAAGCTGCGGCAGATGCCCTTTCTGTCAGCATTGAGACAGACAAGGCGCCTTACTATGCAGCTCGTATCTTGGACAATGTGACCATCGCACCAAGTCCACAATGGTTGCAAAACCTTCTCATGAACGAAGGAATCCGTCCCATCAATAACGTAGTGGACGTGACCAACTACATCCTGCTCTATTTTGGTCAACCAATGCATGCCTTTGACTTGGATAACTTTGAAGGGACTGACATCCGTGTGCGTGAAGCGCGTGCTGGTGAAAAATTGGTGACCTTGGACGGTGAAGAACGTGACTTGGACGTGAATGACCTAGTCATCACTGTCGCAGACAAGCCAGTAGCCCTTGCAGGTGTCATGGGTGGTCAAGCAACAGAAATCTCTGAAAAATCTAGTCGTGTTGTCCTTGAAGCTGCTGTTTTCAATGGCAAATCTATCCGTAAGACAAGTGGTCGCCTGAACCTTCGTTCTGAGTCATCTTCTCGCTTTGAAAAAGGAATTAATGTGGCAACAGTTAATGAAGCCCTTGATGCGGCAGCTAGCCTGATTGCGGAACTTGCAGGTGCGACGGTGCGTAAGGGCATCGTTTCAGCGGGTGAGCTTGATACTTCAGATGTAGAAGTTTCTTCAACCCTTGCTGATGTTAACCGTGTCCTCGGAACTGAGCTGTCTTATGCTGATGTAGAAGACGTCTTCCGTCGTCTTGGCTTTGGTCTTTCTGGAAATGCAGACAGCTTTACAGTCAGAGTCCCACGTCGTCGTTGGGATATCACAATCGAAGCTGACCTCTTTGAAGAAATTGCTCGTATCTATGGTTATGACCGCTTGCCAACTAGTCTACCAAAAGACGATGGTACAGCAGGTGAATTGACAGCCACACAAAAACTCCGCCGTCAAGTTCGTACTATTGCTGAAGGAGCAGGTTTGACAGAAATCATCACCTATACTCTAACAACTCCTGAAAAAGCAGTTGAGTTTACGGCTCAACCAAGTAACCTTACGGAACTCATGTGGCCAATGACTGTGGATCGTTCAGTCCTCCGTCAAAATATGATTTCAGGTATCCTTGATACCGTTGCCTACAACGTGGCTCGTAAGAATAAAAACTTGGCCCTTTACGAGATTGGAAAAGTCTTTGAACAAACAGGTAATCCAAAAGAAGAACTTCCAAATGAAATCAACAGTTTTGCCTTTGCCTTGACAGGCTTGGTTGCTGAAAAAGATTTCCAAACAGCAGCAGTTCCAGTTGATTTCTTCTATGCTAAGGGAATCCTTGAAGCCCTATTTACTCGTTTGGGACTCCAAGTAACCTATACAGCAACATCTGAAATCGCTAGCCTTCATCCAGGTCGTACAGCCGTGATTTCACTCGGTGACCAAGTTCTTGGTTTCCTTGGCCAAGTGCATCCAGTCACTGCCAAGGCTTACGATATTCCAGAAACGTATGTGGCTGAGCTTAACCTTTCAGCTATCGAAGCTGCGCTTCAGCCAGCGACTCCATTTGTAGAAATCACCAAATTCCCGGCAGTCAGCCGTGACGTTGCCCTTCTCCTCAAGGCAGAAGTGACTCATCAAGAAGTTGTAGATGCTATCCAAGCTGCCGGCGTGAAACGTTTGACAGATATCAAACTCTTTGACGTCTTCTCAGGTGAGAAATTGGGACTTGGTATGAAGTCAATGGCTTATAGCTTGACCTTCCAAAATCCAGAAGATAGCTTAACGGACGAAGAAGTCGCACGCTATATGGAAAAAATCCAAGCATCGCTCGAAGAAAAAGTCAATGCAGAAGTGCGTTAAACGATAGTATGATACAAATTCCCCCTCTAGTTTATGAACACTAGAGGGGTGATTTTATATAAAATAATTAAAATGTGATTTCTGTAAAAATACATCTATGATCAGAGTTTTGAAAACTTACAATGTCTAAATCTTTAACATAGTAGTGGTTTTTAGGCAATAAAATATGATCTATTGTTGCATTAAAAAGTTTTGGACTTTGGCTATTCCAAGTTCCTCTTTCAAAAGGTGGCAGTACATTTAATGCGTCCCTATGAGAGCTTATTTTTGCAAGTGCTCCATGACGCATAGTTGCATTAAAATCACCTGCAATAATAGCCTTTGGATATTTTGAAGCCAATTGATTATGAATGATGTTTAAGTCTTGCTTCCAGATTTCCATTAAACCTGGCAGAGGAGGAGCAGTATGCAAGGCAATGATATCTGGTATATTTTGTTTTCTCGAATGTAATACAATTGTCCCGAACCGTGTTGTATGAAAAGTTTTAGCTTCTGTATAGAAACCATAACTTTTCTTGACAATCACAGTCACAGGAGCTATTCCACTATTGGTAGGTGGAGAAGTGAAAATATCATAGTTGGCCATAGAAAGTCCAACTTGATGAAACAATAGTTTGATTCTCTGGTTTTCTTGCTCACCTCTGATATTGGTAGCTAGTTCAGGGAATATAGCCATATCGGCGTCAAAATGGCTAAAAATTCGCTCAATATGTTGTGCTTCTATTTGATTAGCGACGTTCCAAGTTACTAATTTTAAGGTTTTAGTCTTATTTGATGCAGAAGAAAGGGTTTTATCTGTTCCGAATAATAGTAATATGAGCGATAGTAAGAGCAAAATGCCAGAGTAAAACCGTATTTGTTTATTTTTCTTGTAAAAAGATAGGAAAAAAAATAAGAAACTTAAAATAGCAGCCATAGTTGCAGTAGCTAAGGGGAAGGCATAAATCTGTGCCAAGATAGGTCTGGTAGATAGCCAAATATTAAGATTAGAAGATGGAAAAAAAGAATAAGCTATGATAGGGATAACAAAGAGAATGACCGAAAGGGCAGAGAGAAATGTTTTAATCATTGTGTGAGTACCTCGATTTGCAATGGTTGCTCGGAGCTAATGTGACTTTGTGACTTTACTTGATTGATATTCTTTTTATTGTCTTCCTTATAGATTAAGTACAACCCAAGTAAAAAAAGTCCAATTTAAGATTGAAATGATTAAAAGGCACAGAAATGCAAGACAATTATACTACAAAAGGCAAACATTTGACAATCGATAGCCGTCGCTTAATCGAACGATGGAAAAAAGAAGGAAAATCAAATAGAGAAATTGCCTCTCTACTTGGAAAAGCTCCTCAAACTATCCACACTGAAATAAAGCGTGGGACAGTCCGACAATGTCTTGGAAAAGGGCGCTTCAAAGAGATTTATTCTGCCGACTACGCTCAACAGTCTTAAGAAACTAAAGGAAAAGATTCTCCACTATACATAACCAAAAATTTTCGCCTGAAATGATGGTTATGGTTAAAGGGGTTAACGTGGGAATTTCAACCATTTACTATTGGATTCATCGTGGAAAATTGGGGTTAAGCAAGCAGGATATGCTTTATCCTAGAAAAGGAAAATCGCTTAAGAAATAGGCTAGCACCAACTTTAAACCCACTGGTCAATCTATCGAATCATAATTCGCTCATTTTTTTAAAAATACATAGACGTAAAAAAAAGAGGGTTAAGTGATGAAGAATAGTGCTATTGGGAGTAATTGGAAGGATGTCCATCTGAGCTCTTTAGCAAGGAGGAAATCCTTGAAAGTGATATGCGAGTGGCTATCATGAGCGAGTTGATTGAGGCTAGGTATGAACAAGGAATCAGTCAGAAAAAGCTGGAAGAAGTCAGTGGAATAAGCCAGCCTGTCATAGCTAGGATGGAGACAGGAAAGACTAGTCCTCAGTTGGATACAGTCTTAAAAGTCCTAGCCAGTTTAGGAAAGACACTAGCAGTCGTCCCACTTGAACAGGGAAAAAGTTGACTAGAATCAGTTATAGTCTTTTCTAATAACAAGCCATAGTCACTTATAAGAATTACTAATAACGCGTTTGAACCGTCTAACTGAAATAAAGCTATAAAACAAGCTATACAAAGGATTTGAGACGTTTGCTTCAAGTCTTTTTCTTTTGTCCGAAACAGATATATAGTTTCAAACTATATCAAACCCTAATTTTTTACAATTATACAGACGCTTTCTTTTCTGTTAAGATAGTTTCAACAACAAATTTTGGAGGACACATCATGTCAACTACAATCATCGGTTTCCCTCGTTTGGGCGAATTCCGTGAATTAAAATTTACAACTGAAAAATACTTTAGAAAAGAAATATCAGAAGAAGAACTTTTAGCAGCAGCAAAAGACTTGCGTGCTAAACACTGGAACATTGTCAAAGAAAAAGGCATCACTGAAATTCCATCAAATGACTTTTCTCACTATGATAACTTCCTAGATGCGGCTTTCCTTTTCAACGTGGTGCCTGCATCCGTTCAAAACTTGGACTTGTCTGACCTTGAGCGCTACTTCGCTTTGGGACGTGGTTACCAGGGAGAAAAAGGGGACGTTCGCGCCCTTCCAATGAAGAAATGGTTCAACACTAACTACCACTACATCGTTCCTAAATTTGAAAAAGACACTCAAGTAAAATTGGCTGGTCACAAGATTTTCGATGAGTTCCAAGAAGCAAAAGAACTTGGATTGAACACTCGTCCTGTTCTTGTAGGTCCCTTCACTTTCCTTCAATTGTCAGACTTTGAAGAAGGCGTGAAAGCAGACGACTTCGTAGATAGCTTAGTGGCTGCTTACCAAGAAGTTTTTGCTAAATTGGCTGAACTTGGTGCGACTTGCATCCAATTGGATGAAGCGGCTCTTGTAAAAGACTTGACAGCTGAAGAAAAAGCTCTCTTCTTGAATCTTTACAACAAACTCTTGGCTGACAAAAAAGGTCTTGAAGTCTTGCTTCAAACTTATTTCGGTGATGTTCGTGACGTATACGCTGACCTTGTAAACTTGCCAGTAGATGCTATCGGTTTTGACTTTGTTGAAGGTAAGAAAACTCTTGAACTCGTTAAAGGTGGCTTCCCAGCTGACAAGACTCTCTATGCAGGTATTGTCAATGGTAAAAACATCTGGCGCAACAACTATGAAAAGAGCTTGGCTGTTCTTGAGCAAATCCCAGCTGAAAACATCGTTTTGACAAGCTCTTGCTCACTTCTTCATGTGCCATTTACAACTGCTAATGAAGAATTTGAACCAGCACTCTTGAACCACTTTGCCTTTGCAGTTGAAAAATTGGATGAAATCCGTGACTTGGATGCTATCCGCAATGGTCAAGGTTCAGAAGCTCTTGCAGCCAACAAAGAACTCTTTGCGACTGAGCGTGTTGGTGAAAATGCTGAACTTCGTGCGCGTATCGCTGGATTGACAGACGCAGACTACACTCGTTTGCCAGCCTTTGCAGAACGTGAAGCTATCCAAGAAGAAGCTTTCAAACTTCCAGCTCTTCCAACAACAACGATTGGTTCATTCCCTCAAACAAAAGAAGTTCGTGCCAAACGTTTGGCTTACCGTAAAGGTGAATTGTCTCAAAAAGAGTACGATGCTTTCCTTGCTGAAACGATTGACGAATGGATCAAGTGGCAAGAAGATATTGACTTTGATGTCCTTGTTCACGGTGAATTTGAGCGTAATGACATGGTTGAGTACTTCGGTCAAAACTTGTCAGGATACCTCTTCTCTAAAAATGGATGGGTACAATCATACGGTATGCGTGGGGTAAAACCACCAATCATCTGGGGTGATGTCACTCGTCTTAACCCTATCACTGTTAAATGGTCTAGCTATGCACAAAGTCGTACAAACAAACCTGTTAAAGGTATGTTGACTGGACCTGTTACCATTCTTAACTGGTCATTCCCACGTGAAGACATCTCTATCAAGGATTCAACTCTTCAAATCGCCCTTGCTATCAAGGATGAAGTACTTGACCTTGAAGTTGCTGGTGTGAAGATCATCCAAATCGACGAGGCTGCTCTTCGTGAAAAATTGCCACTCCGTCGTAGCGACTGGTACGAAGACTACCTTGACTGGGCAATTCCTGCCTTCCGCTTGGTACACTCAACAGTAGCGCCAGACACACAAATCCACACTCACATGTGTTACTCAGAATTTACAGATATCATCCCAGCTATCGATAACATGGATGCAGACGTTATTTCCTTTGAAGCTAGCCGTTCAAACCTTGAAATCTTGGACGAACTCAAAGCGAAAAACTTCCAAACAGAAGTGGGACCTGGGGTTTACGATATCCACTCACCTCGTGTACCAAATGAAGGCGAAATCGACAACACAATCGAAGCCATCCTTGCTAAAGTGCCAAGCAAGAAAGTTTGGATCAACCCTGACTGTGGTTTGAAAACACGTGGTATCCCAGAAACAAAAGAAAGCTTGATCCGCCTTGTTGAAGCAGCTAAAGCTGCGCGTGAGAAATTGTAAGATTGGATTTCTCTCCATACAGTGGTTGTTCAAAAAGAAATCAACTAGAAAAGGTTATTACATATGTCACGCCAAACACCGTCACTCTCATTTGAAGTGTTCCCTCCAAACCCAGCCGTGGGTAATGGTAACATTATTTCAGCCTTGCAGGATATGCAGGAGTTGGCTCCCCATTTTATCAGTGTAACTGCCAGCAATAATAAATTTAATATCAAGGAAACGACGGTTCGTTTGGCTGACTTTATCCAAAATGATTTGGCGATTCCGACCATTGCCCACTTGCCAGCTATTTATCTAACTAAGGACAAGGTTGCTGAAACTATTGCTGACTTGGACAAAGTTGGGGTGCAGAAAATCTTGGCTCTTCGTGGGGATATTATTCCAGACGTGGAACCACAAAAGGATTTCCGCTATGCAACCGACTTGATTGAGTTTATCAAGGAACAAACCCCTCACTTTGATATTATTGGAGCTTGCTATCCAGAAGGGCATCCAGATTCGCCAAATCAGATTTCAGATATTCAAAATCTTAAGAAGAAAGTGGATGCAGGCTGTTCGAGCCTCGTAACTCAGCTCTTCTTTGACAATGAGCGCTTCTATGATTTTCAGGACAAGTGCATCTTGGCTGGGATTGATGTTCCCATTCATGCAGGAATTATGCCAATTCTGAATCGAAATCAGGCTCTCCGACTCTTGAAGACTTGTGAGAATCTCCATCTTCCACGCAAATTTAAAGCCATCTTAGACAAGTATGAGCATGACCCTGAGTCGCTCAGAGCAGCAGGACTTGCCTATGCAGTGGACCAAATCGTGGACTTGGTAACTCAGGATGTTGCCGGTGTGCATCTCTATACGATGAATAATGCTGATACAGCAAAATACATCCATCAAGCAACCCATGCCTTGTTTAATCACCAGTCTCTAGGATAATAAAAGCAAACCATTCTTCTCAGGTGAGGGGAATGGTTCCTTTTTAATGGTAAAGACCTCACTTTTTAAGAAAAATATGATAAAATAAATTCTGTACGTACTTGATACAAAGATGAAGGTATTAAATAATACAATGCATTTAAACTGTAAGATTTAACGACACGAGTGAGTCAAATCGATGTTATTTGACGAAAGAGTTAGTAAAGCATTTAGCTAATCGCCCGATAGCGATTGGCGTGAAAGGTTTAGATACTTTAATATTAAATCTTTCTAATGATGTATCTTGAAAACTGAACACGCCTACAACTCTGTGGAAAAAGATAAATCTGCCTAGGAGCAGTCGCTCCGTCGTTCGATTTCCTATTTTCCTTTGAGTTGCTTGACGGCTTAGCATCTTGAGTAATTGAATTTTGGTCTCATTTCTTAGGAAAAAAGATAAGCTTCCTAGCACTCGTCGAGTGCGACGTCACCTTCCTATTTTTCTACAGAAATGTTCGGCAAGCCGAACCGTCCAAAATATCTTGTGTAATTGAACACGGCCGAAAAGCTGTGTAAAAAAGATAAACTGTTTTGTCTTCATCGAAGACTTCGTCAGTTTCCTATTTTTACTTTGCTTTTGACGTCCTTGGTATCTTGATCTTTGTAGGCAAGGCGTATAATTTCATCAATCCAAAGGGGATTAAAATGGCAAAACAAGTGTTTCAAACGACTTTTGCGGGTCGTGAGTTAATTGTAGAGACTGGTCAGGTTGCTAAGCAAGCAAATGGCTCTGTTGTCGTACGTTACGGTGAGTCAACTGTCTTGACTGCTGCCGTTATGTCTAAGAAAATGGCAACTGGGGATTTCTTCCCCCTCCAAGTCAACTACGAAGAAAAAATGTATGCGGCTGGGAAGTTTCCTGGTGGCTTTATGAAACGTGAAGGACGTCCTTCAACAGATGCGACCTTGACAGCGCGTTTGATTGACCGTCCGATTCGTCCTATGTTTGCGGAAGGTTTCCGTAATGAAGTCCAAGTCATCAATACAGTGCTTTCTTATGATGAAAATGCATCTGCACCAATGGCTGCTATGTTTGGTTCATCTTTGGCACTGTCTATTTCAGATATTCCATTTGACGGACCAATTGCTGGGGTACAAGTGGGATATGTAGATGGCCAAATCATCATCAACCCAAGTCAAGAACAAGCAGAGCAATCTCTTCTTGAATTGACAGTAGCTGGAACCAAGCACGCTATCAACATGGTAGAGTCTGGTGCCAAAGAATTGTCAGAAGAAATCATGTTGGAAGCGCTTCTTAAAGGGCACGAAGCTGTCAAAGAATTGATTGCCTTCCAAGAAGAAATCGTTGCTGCTGTCGGTAAAGAAAAAGCAGAAGTGGAATTGCTTCACGTGGATGCTGAATTGCAAGCTGAAATCATTGCAGCCTACAACAGTGACCTCCAAAAGGCAGTTCAAGTAGAAGAGAAATTGGCCCGTGAAGCTGCGACTCAAGTAGTGAAAGACCAAGTGACTGCCGTTTACGAAGAAAAATATGCGGACCACGAAGAATTTGACCGTATTATGCGTGATGTGGCTGAAATCTTGGAACAAATGGAACACGCAGAAGTGCGACGTTTAATTACAGAAGACAAGGTGCGTCCTGATGGTCGTAAGGTCGATGAAATCCGTCCTTTGGATGCGGTTGTTGACTTCCTTCCTCGTGTACATGGTTCAGGTCTCTTTACTCGTGGGCAAACTCAAGCTCTTTCAGTCTTGACCTTGGCTCCGATGGGAGAAACTCAAATCATTGATGGTTTGGATCCAGAGTACAAGAAACGCTTTATGCACCACTATAACTTCCCTCAATATTCTGTAGGGGAAACAGGTCGTTACGGTGCGCCAGGTCGTCGTGAAATCGGTCACGGTGCCCTTGGTGAGCGTGCTCTTGCTCAAGTCTTACCAAGCTTGGAAGAATTCCCATACGCTATCCGTCTAGTAGCAGAAGTTTTGGAATCAAACGGTTCTTCATCTCAAGCTTCTATCTGTGCGGGAACTCTTGCCCTTATGGCTGGGGGTGTGCCAATCAAGGCGCCAGTAGCTGGTATTGCTATGGGACTTATCTCAGATGGAAATAACTACACAGTATTGACAGATATCCAAGGTTTGGAAGATCACTTTGGAGATATGGACTTCAAGGTTGCAGGTACTCGTGATGGGATTACAGCCCTTCAAATGGATATCAAGATTCAAGGGATTACTGCAGAAATCTTGACGGAGGCTCTTGCTCAAGCCAAGAAAGCGCGTTTTGAAATCCTTGATGTCATTGAAGCAACCATTCCAGAAGTTCGTCTAGAATTGGCTCCAACTGCTCCGAAAATTGATACGATCAAGATTGATGTGGACAAGATTAAGATTGTCATCGGTAAGGGTGGAGAAACCATCGACAAGATTATCGCTGAAACAGGTGTTAAGATTGATATAGACGAAGAAGGAAATGTGTCTATCTACTCTAGTGACCAAGATGCTATTAACCGTGCCAAAGAAATTATTGCTGGTTTGGTTCGTGAAGCCAAAGTGGATGAAGTTTACCGTGCTAAAGTCGTTCGTATCGAGAAATTTGGTGCCTTTGTTAACCTCTTTGATAAGACAGATGCCCTTGTTCATATCTCTGAGATGGCTTGGACTCGTACCAATCGTGTAGAGGATTTGGTAGAAATCGGGGATGAAGTTGATGTTAAGGTTATCAAGATTGATGAAAAAGGCCGTATCGATGCCTCTATGAAGGCTCTTCTACCTCGTCCGCCAAAACCTGAGCATGATGAAAAAGGTGAAAAGTCTGAGCGTCCTCACCGCCCACGTCATCACAAGGATCACAAACCTAAGAAAGAATTTACAGAAACACCAAAAGATTCAGAATAAGAAAAGGAGAAATGTATGGGGTGGTGGCGCGAAACCATTGATATCGTAAAAGAAAATGATCCAGCGGCCCGCACCACTTTGGAGGTTTTGCTGACTTATCCAGGTGTCAAGGCCTTGGCGGCCCACCGTCTCTCGCATTTTCTCTGGAAGCACGGCTTCAAACTCTTAGCTCGTATGCACAGTCAGTTTTGGCGCTTTTGGACTCAGATTGAGATTCATCCAGGAGCCCAGATTGATTCAGGTGTCTTTATTGACCATGGTTCTGGTCTGGTGATTGGAGAGACAGCGATTGTTGAAAAAGGCGTTCTTCTCTATCACGGAGTGACTCTTGGGGGAACAGGGAAAGACTGTGGCAAACGCCATCCGACTGTACGAAAGGGAGCCCTCATATCAGCCCATGCCCAAGTTATCGGACCTGTGGAAATTGGTGAAAATGCCAAGGTCGGTGCTGCAGCAGTTGTCGTAGCAGATGTACCTAGTGATGTGACGGTTGTCGGTATTCCGGCCAAGATTGTCCGTCTTCATGGTAAGAAAGATGAGCCTGTCATTCACGAAGTCGAAGAAAAACGAGAGTATTATGTCAATAAACTCGAGCAGGCTAAAGATGCCAGTCACAGATCGTCTGGTTTGTAGAGGATACCTATATGATTCAAGTAAGAAACAAGTTAAGCCAAGAGGAGCTATCTGAGGCGAAAAAAGTAATTAACTGTTGCCAAAACTATGACGGTACCTATCGCGATCCCTATCTCTCTAACATGCTTAATTTTGACCCAAACATGCCCGCCTTTTTCCTTTATTATGAAAAAGGCGAACTTGTTGGTTTATTAACTGTCTATGCAGATGACCAAGATGTAGAAGTGACGATACTGGTTCATCCAGGTCATCGCCGTCAGGGGATTGCGCGTGCATTGTTTACTAGTTTTGAGAGAGAAACAGCTTCTTTCCCCATTCGATCAGTCACTTTTCAGACAGAACGTATTTTTTTAGAGAATCATCCTGACTTTGCCAGTAACTGGGGACTAATCGAGGATGAAGAGACAGAAACTTGGTTAGGTAAGGATAGAAGACCTTATCCGTTAGCAAATGTTTCCCATCTTGAAATTTTGTTAGCAGATAGTTCGTATCAGGATCAAATTAGTCAATTAAAATTTCAGGCATTTTCAGAGGAACATGAATCGAGAGAAGTTGTGGATAGATATGTCGCTGAAGCTCTGAAAGATCCAGAAAGCCGACTATATATTTTATTAAAAGCTGGTCAGGTTATTGGAACTTGTACGGTTGATTTATCGACTAATACGAATTACCTCTATGGTTTAGCAATATTGGAACCTGAACGTGGAAAAGGCTATGGAAGCTACTTAGCAAAATCCCTCGTCAACCAACTAATTGAGCAAAATGACAAGGAATTTCAGATTGCAGTGGAAGATAGCAATGTAGGTGCCAAACGTTTGTATGAAAAAATTGGCTTTGTCAAACAGACTCAGGTGGTTTATCTGAATGAGAAAGGAGCAAGGGATTCCGAAGTGTAGAGATATTCGGACTGAAATTTACTTGAACTTTTAGTGATGAAACTAATTGTTCTTGGATTTCAGCTTTCCTGATTATGATTTATGATTAAAATCTATGACACCATGTCTCGTGATTTGCGAGAATTTGTCCCGATTGAGGACGGCAAGATCAAGATGTATGTTTGTGGGCCAACGGTGTACAACTATATCCACGTGGGAAACGCCCGTTCGACGGTAGCTTTTGATACGATTCGTCGCTATTTTGAGTACCGTGGGTATAAGGTTGCCTATATTTCCAATTTTACAGATGTGGATGATAAGATTATCAACCGTGCCAGGGAAGAAGGTATCACGCCTCAGGAGGTTGCGGATAAGTACATCGCTGCCTTTCGTGAGGATGTGACGGCCTTAGGCGTGAAACCTGCGACTCGCCATCCGCGTGTAGTGGAGTTTATGGCAGACATCATCCGTTTTGTGGAAGACTTGATCGAGAGAGGCTTTGCCTATGAGAGTCAAGGGGATGTCTATTTCCGTGTAGAAAAATCCCACAACTATGCTAAATTGGCTAATAAAACCTTGGAAGATTTGGATCTAGGTGCTTCAGGTCGTACCGATGAAGAAACGGCTCGTAAGGAAAATCCTGTAGATTTTGCTTTATGGAAATCTTCCAAACCAGGTGAGATTTCTTGGGATAGTCCTTGGGGACCTGGACGTCCGGGTTGGCATATTGAGTGTTCAGTCATGTCGACAGAGATTTTAGGTGATACCATTGATATCCACGGTGGTGGAGCTGACCTAGAGTTTCCACACCACACCAATGAAATTGCCCAATCTGAAGCTAAAACAGGCAAGGCTTTTGCTAACTACTGGATGCACAATGGCTTTGTCAATATCGACAATGTCAAAATGTCTAAGTCCTTGGGTAACTTCATTACGGTACACGATGCCCTTAAAACTCTTGATGGGCAAGTACTTCGTTTCTTCTTTGCGACCCAGCACTACCGTAAGCCTATCAACTTCACGGAAAAGGCAGTTCGCGATGCCGAGACCAATCTCAAGTATCTGAAGAATACTTACGAACAACCATTTACAGGAAACGTGGATGCCCAAGAGTTACAAAACTTTAAAGATAAGTTTGTAGCAGCTATGGATGAAGATTTTAATGCTGCCAACGGTATCACAGTTGTCTTTGAAATGGCCAAATGGATCAACTCAGGGAACTATGATGCAAGTGTCAAGCAAGCTCTTGCAGATATGTTAGAAATTTTTGGAATTGTCTTTGTTGAGGAAGTTTTGGATGCAGAGATTGAAGACTTGATTCAAAAACGCCAAGAGGCGCGTGCCAATCGAGACTTTGAGACAGCAGACCAAATCCGTGACCAATTGGTTACTCAAGGAATTAAGCTCCTTGATACCAAGGATGGAGTGAGGTGGACACGTGATTGATGTCAATCTCATTAACGGGATTGCGCTAGCCTTTGAGGGGGATGCGGTGTATTCTATGTATATTCGCCGTCACCTCATCCTCAAAGGTATGACCAAACCCAATAAACTCCATCAAGAAGCAACTAAGTACGTGTCAGCCAAGGCTCAGGCTCGCCTGATTGCTCTCATGTTGGAGGAGCAGGTCCTAACGGAAAAAGAAGAAGAAATCTACAAACGTGGCCGCAATACCAATAGCCACACAAAGGCTAAAAATGCAGATGTCGTGACTTATCGTATGTCCACGGGATTTGAAGCGGTTATGGGCTATCTCCATATGACTGAGAATCTGGAACGTCTTGAGAGTTTGGTTTCATGGTGCATCCAAAAAGTGGAGGGCTAGAACATGAGGGCAAAAGAACTACAAGACTGGTTTCCTGAGGCTCGGATTTCAGACCAACCAGTAGAGAAAGAGGGCTATCTCACGCTCCCTTTAGCTTCTCAGCAGTGGATTTTGCTGGAGGAAGCTGGGCTCAGCGAGCGTGAAAAGCAGTTGGTTGCCCTTTTGACCCAGCAGGAGCAGGCTCGTTCGCTAAACCCTTGGTATTCCTATCTGGTTGAGGGCAAGGGACAGGCACCGCAAGTTTTTAAAAAGATTCAGTTGGTTTATTGCCATCTTTCTTATTTTCAGCAGGAAAATCTGGCTTCTTGGCTAGATATGATGCGGACTCTTTTTCCGAATTGTCAGACAGTGCTACAGGTCGGAGCTCAGGATTATGTTTTCGTGCTTCAACAAGACAAATACACTTCTGTAAGAGATATTTTAAGTGATACGATTGAAGCGGTTGAGTATGACTTTGGACTTCGTCTTTCTATCATGTTGGGTCAGGTTTGGTCTCAGACGGGACATCAAGCCCTATCAGACTTAATCAAAGCTGAGCGGGATTTGTTCAAGACATGGTGGCGTCAGGGTCACCAAGGTGTTCATACTTTTTCTCAACTCTATCTTTGGAGTATGGGAGAAAGACTCGTGGACTTGAAGCCAATCAAGGAATGTCTACACCAGATGATTTTGGATCAAGATCAGATTCAGGAAATCATTCTCTCTCTTTGGGAAAATAGTGCTGTTCTCACTAAAACAGCCCAGCAACTCTATCTGCACCGCAATTCTCTCCAATACAAGATTGATAAATGGGAAGAGTTGACAGGGCTTCAGTTGAAAGAGTTGACCGACCTGACCTTGTGTTATCAATTGATTTTAGGTTCTTTGTCAACTATAGTTGGTTTGTAAAGAAGTTAATATTTGGAGAAGAGGATTGCCATCTTCTCCATTTTTATGTGCAGAGTTATAGTGGCTTGATGCTGGGAAAGTACACTGTGACTGCTAAAACATTCCTAGAAGCTGCTTTGATTTCCCTAATCTATTTATGCAAATTTTATGTTATTTTACTATAACAGTTGTTGCTAAGCCAAATAATAGTGGGGAAGTTCATTTAGACGTAAGCATTGAAGATAATCAGGGAGGTAGTGGGTATAATTTCAGTTCTGTTTCAAGTAGCTCACAAACAGCTAAATATGAAGGAACTGGTTATAATAACAATTCATCATTATATATAACGATTGATAAAACGTCTGATGCAACAGCTCTTTTGAAATTAAAGTTGAATAATGTTGATAATCAACCTGCTACTGAAGTTCCTAGTTCAGGAATTACTGTAAAATTAAATGCTAAAGATAATGCTGGAAACTGGACAAGTGCTTCGAATAAAAAAGAAGTAACAGTAAAAATTGTTTCTGCTAAACCGACATATCCAGACAAAATCTTAGTGAAAAATCCTGATAATATAAAAGATACAGAAAAAAATGCCATTATTGAAAAATTGAAAGAGGCAAATAAAAATCATCCAGCAGGAGCTCCAACCTTTGCTAAAGGTGAAGGAGAGCATGCAAATGATATTGTAGCAACTTATTCAGATGGTACAACTTATTATGTACCGTTAAATGATGTGACAAAATATGCGAGGTAGTGGTTGTACCACTCACTTATTCACCTCCCCGTGATTTGTAGTAGTGATAGGCTTTCTAACTATTATTATAAAACAAAATAAAGAGCACAACACTTTTTCATTCTGTGTTGTGCCTTGAGTGAAACGAAAGGAATGAATTATAAATATGAAAAGTATAGTCACTAGCATAGATGAGCGCTTGCGTACTCGCCTACGAGTGATTATCTGGAAGCAATGGAAGAAGAAATCGAGACGATTATGGGGATTGCTTAAGTTAGGGGTTCCTAAATGGATAGCAGATAAGGTATCTGGCTGGGGCGACCACTATCAATTAGTAGCTCAGAAGTCGGTACTTAAACGTGCTATATCAAAACCAGTCCTTGAAAAACGTGGACTGGTTTCGTGTTTGGATTATTACCTTGAACGACATGCGTTAAAAGTTAGTTGAACCGCCGTATGCCGAACGGCACGTACGGTGGTGTGAGAGGGGCTAGAGATTATCCCCTACTCGATATTTTTTTTCGTATTTCATAAACATTTCATATTTGGGTTTTATAATAGTCTTACAAATATGGAGGTGACAAATGAATCCAATCCAAAGATCTTGGGCTTATGTCAGCAGAAAGCGACTGAGAAGTTTTATTTTATTTCTGATTTTATTGGTCTTATTGGCCGGAATTTCAGCCTGTTTGACTCTGATGAAGTCCAACAAAACAGTAGAAAGCAATCTGTATAAATCACTCAATACATCTTTTTCTATTAAGAAGATAGAGAATGGTCAGACATTCAAGTTGTCAGACCTAGCATCTGTAAGCAAGATTAAGGGGCTGGAAAATGTCTCTCCTGAACTTGAGACGGTCGCAAAACTAAAAGACAAGGAAGCAGTGACTGGCGAGCAGAGCGTGGAGCGTGATGATTTATCAGCTGCAGACAATAACTTGGTTAGCTTAACGGCTCTTGAGGATTCATCCAAGGATGTAACCTTTACCAGTTCGGCTTTCAATCTAAAAGAAGGGCGACACCTTCAAAAAGGGGATTCCAAGAAAATCCTTATCCACGAAGAATTGGCTAAGAAGAACGGTCTTTCACTTCATGATAAGATTGGCTTGGATGCTGGTCAGTCTGAATCTGGAAAAGGACAAACAGTAGAGTTTGAGATTATCGGCATCTTTTCTGGTAAAAAACAAGAGAAATTCACAGGCTTGTCTTCTGACTTCAGTGAAAATCAAGTCTTTACAGACTATGAAAGTAGCCAAACCCTTTTGGGCAATAGTGAAGCTCAAGTCAGTGCAGCACGCTTCTATGTAGAAAATCCTAAGGAAATGGACGGACTCATGAAGCAGGTAGAAAACTTGGCCTTGGAAAATCAAGGCTACCAAGTCGAAAAGGAAAACAAGGCTTTTGAACAAATCAAAGACTCAGTTGCAACTTTCCAAACCTTCCTGACCATCTTCCTTTATGGGATGTTGATAGCAGGAGCTGGAGCCTTAATTCTGGTTTTGTCTCTCTGGTTGAGAGAACGGGTCTATGAAGTGGGGATTTTACTTGCACTTGGAAAAGGCAAGAGCTCGATCTTCCTACAATTCTGTTTAGAGGTAGTTTTGGTATCTCTTGGAGCTTTGCTTCCAGCATTTGTTGCAGGAAACGCAATCACAACTTACCTACTCCAAACTCTACTAGCAAGTGGAGATCAGGCAAGCTTACAAGATACACTAGCCAAAGCAAGCAGTTTATCAACTAGCATCTTATCTTTTGCAGAATCCTATGTTTTTCTAGTTCTGCTTAGTTGCTTATCTGTAGCCCTTTGTTTCCTATTCTTATTTAGAAAATCACCGAAAGAAATTTTATCATCTATTAGTTAAGAAGGAGAAATCATGACTTTATTACAATTACAAGATGTTACCTACCGTTATAAGAATACTGCTGAAGCAGTCCTATATCAGATCAATTATAATTTTGAACCCGGAAAATTTTACAGTATTATTGGGGAGTCAGGAGCAGGAAAATCCACACTCTTGTCCCTACTTGCTGGTCTAGATAGTCCTGTTGAAGGTTCTATCCTTTTTCAAGGAGAGGATATTCGTAAGAAGGGCTATTCTTACCATCGCATGCACCATATTTCCCTGGTCTTTCAAAATTATAACTTGATAGATTATCTTTCTCCGCTGGAAAATATCCGATTGGTCAACAAAAAGGCAAGCAAGAATACACTTCTTGAGCTTGGTTTGGATGAAAGCCAGATCAAGCGGAATGTTCTCCAGTTATCAGGTGGTCAACAGCAACGTGTTGCCATTGCTCGCAGTTTGGTCTCAGAAGCTCCAGTTATTCTAGCTGATGAGCCAACAGGAAATCTGGATCCTAAAACTGCTGGAGATATTGTCGAACTACTCAAATCACTTGCCCAGAAAACAGGTAAATGTGTGATTGTCGTAACTCACAGTAAAGAAGTGGCACAAGCGTCAGATATTACACTTGAATTAAAGGATAAGAAACTGACTGAAACGCGCAATACTAGTAAATAATTTGAGCTTATTTTGATAGAATGATTAAAACAAAATCTAGAAAGGGAATCTATGTTACACAACGCATTTGCTTATGTTACAAGGAAGTTTTTCAAATCGATTGTCATCTTCCTGATTATTCTCCTCATGGCGAGCTTGAGTTTGGTCGGCTTGTCAATCAAGGGAGCTACTGCCAAGGCTTCTCAGGAGACCTTTAAAAATATCACCAATAGCTTCTCCATGCAAATCAATCGTCGCGTCAACCAAGGAACGCCTCGTGGTGCTGGGAATATCAAGGGTGAAGACATCAAAAAAATCACCGAAAACAAGGCCATTGAGTCTTATGTCAAACGTATCAACGCTATCGGAGATTTGACTGGATATGACCTGATTGAAACGCCAGAAACCAAGAAGAATCTCACTGCTGATCGTGCCAAACGTTTTGGAAGTAGCTTGATGATTACAGGTGTCAATGACTCCTCTAAAGAAGACAAGTTTGTCTCTGGTTCTTATAAACTAGTCGAAGGAGAGCACTTAACCAACGACGACAAGGATAAAATCCTCTTGCACAAGGACTTGGCAGCCAAACACGGCTGGAAAGTAGGGAACAAGGTTAAACTGGACTCTAATATCTACGATGCAGATAATGAAAAAGGAGCCAAGGAAACAGTTGAAGTGACAATCAAGGGACTCTTTGATGGTCATAATAAGTCAGCAGTAACCTACTCACAAGAACTTTACGAAAACACAGCTATTACAGACATTCACACTGCTGCAAAACTTTATGGATACACAGAAGACACAGCCATTTATGGGGACGCAACCTTCTTTGTAACAGCAGACAAGAACTTGGATGATGTTATGAAAGAGTTGAATGGCATCAGTGGTATCAACTGGAAGAGCTACACACTCGTCAAGAGCTCCTCTAACTACCCAGCTCTTGAGCAATCTATCTCTGGTATGTACAAGATGGCCAACCTCCTCTTCTGGGGTAGCTTGAGCTTCTCAGTTCTCCTCCTTGCCCTCTTGCTCAGCCTTTGGATCAACGCCCGTCGCAAGGAAGTGGGAATTCTCCTCTCTATCGGCCTCAAGCAGGCAAGTATCTTGGGTCAATTCATCACCGAATCTATCTTGATTGCTATCCCTGCTCTAGTTTCTGCTTACTTCCTAGCTAATTACACTGCCCGTGCAATTGGAAACACTGTCCTTGCCAATGTGACTTCAGGTGTTGCCAAACAGGCTAGTAAGGCGGCTCAAGCCTCTAACCTTGGTGGCGGTGCAGAAGTAGATGGCTTTAGCAAGACCTTGTCGAGCCTAGACATTTCCATTCAGACATCAGACTTTATCATCATTTTTGTCCTTGCCTTGGTTCTAGTGGTTCTCGTTATGGCGCTTGCTTCAAGCAATCTCCTTAGAAAACAACCAAAAGAGCTCTTGCTGGATGGTGAATAAATTTGAAAAAATGAGTCTGGAATAAAGATTGCATCTTGTGTTTCTATTCAAGAATAGTGGATAGGAATAGCTATTTAACAATTCAAAATAAATCTGAAAGCAGTGGTGAAAATCATTGCTTTCAGTTGCTTTCTTTGTACTTTAGTGCTTAAATATAATATACTAAAGTTATGGAATTTATGAGAAAGGAATTTCACAACGTTTTATCTAGTGGTCAGTTGCTTACAGACAAAAGGCCAGCAAGAGACTATAATAGAAAATAGAGTAGGTATTTATTCTAAGAAAAATAAAAAATAGAGAGCAGTTAAAGTATGAAAATTTTAATTGTAGAAGATGAAGAGATGATCCGTGAGGGGGTCAGTGATTATTTGACGGATTGTGGCTATGAAACTATTGAGGCAGCGGACGGTCAGGAAGCTCTGGAGCAATTTTCTAGCTATGAGGTGGCCCTGGTTTTACTGGATATCCAGATGCCCAAGCTTAACGGCTTAGAAGTCCTAGCTGAGATTCGTAAAACCAGTCAGGTTCCTGTCTTGATGTTGACAGCTTTTCAGGATGAGGAATACAAGATGAGTGCCTTTGCCTCTTTGGCAGATGGCTATCTGGAAAAACCTTTCTCCCTCTCCCTCTTAAAAGTGAGGGTGGACGCGATTTTCAAGCGCTACTACGATACAGGACGAATCTTTTCTTACAAGGATACCAAGGTGGACTTTGAAAGCTACAGTGCAAGCCTCGCAGGTCAAGAAGTGCCTATCAATGCCAAAGAGTTGGAAATTCTGGACTATCTAGTGAAAAATGAAGGCCGGGCCTTGACTCGATCTCAGATTATCGATGCCGTCTGGAAAGCGACAGATGAGGTTCCCTTTGACCGTGTTATTGATGTTTATATCAAGGAATTGCGGAAAAAGCTAGACTTGGATTGTATCCTCACTGTGCGCAATGTTGGTTATAAATTGGAGCGAAAATGAAACGAACAGGTTTATTTACAAAGATATTTATCTATACCTTCTCGATATTTAGTGTTCTGGTTATCTGCCTTCATTTAGCTATTTATTTTCTTTTTCCTTCGACTTATCTGAGTCATCGTCAGGAAACCATTGGTCAAAAGGCAACAGCCATTGCCCAGTCCCTAGAAGGGAAAGATAGGCAGAGTATCGAGCAAGTGTTAGACTTGTATTCCCAGACTAGTGATATCAAGGGGACCGTCAAAGGTGAGATGACCGAGGACAAGTTAGAAGTCAAGGACAGTCTTCCTCTGGACACAGACCGCCAGACAACCTCTCTCTTTATTGAGGAGCGCGAGGTGAAAACGCAAGACGGTGGTACTATGATTCTCCAGTTTCTAGCTTCCATGGATTTACAAAAGGAAGCAGAGCAAATCAGTCTCCAGTTTCTTCCCTATACCTTGCTGGCCTCCTTTCTGATTTCCCTCTTGGTGGCCTACATCTACGCTCGGACTATTGTTGCACCGATTTTGGAAATCAAGCGGGTGACCCGTCGGATGATGGACCTGGATTCCCAAGTGCGATTGCGCGTGGATTCTAAGGATGAGATAGGTAATCTCAAGGAACAAATCAATAGCCTCTACCAGCATCTCTTGACTGTTATTGCGGACTTGCATGAAAAGAATGAAGCCATTCTCCAGCTGGAGAAGATGAAGGTCGAATTCCTACGAGGAGCTTCTCATGAATTGAAAACACCGCTGGCTAGTTTGAAAATCCTAATCGAAAATATGAGAGAGAATATCGGTCGTTATAAGGATAGAGACCAGTATCTGGGAGTTGCCTTGGGGATTGTGGATGAACTCAATCACCATGTTCTGCAGATACTTTCCCTCTCTTCTGTGCAGGAATTGCGAGATGATAGGGAAACAATTGACCTCCTCCAGATGACGCAAAATCTGGTCAAAGATTATGCCTTGCTAGCCAAGGAAAGAGAGCTCCAGATAGACAATAGTTTGACCCATCAGCAGGCTTATCTAAACCCATCAGTTATGAAGTTGATTCTTTCTAATCTCATCAGCAATGCCATTAAGCACTCTGTTCCAGGTGGCTTAGTTCGAATTGGAGAAAGAGAAGGAGAACTTTTTATCGAAAATAGCTGTAGCTCAGAGGAACAAGAAAAACTAGCCCAGTCTTTTTCTGACAATGCTAGTCGCAAGGTCAAGGGGTCTGGTATGGGGCTCTTTGTGGTTAAGAGTCTATTAGAACATGAAAAATTAGCTTATCGTTTCGAGATGGAGGAGAATCGTTTAACCTTCTTTATAGATTTTCCAAAAGTCGTCCAAGACTAGGGAGAGAAAGGGTTTACATAGATGGAGTTAGAAGAAAATCAATCGAAACTGCGGGAAAAACTAGATTTTTTTGGCAAAAAGTGATAAAATGAACAATGTAAATGGGATGACCCATAAAAATATACAGGAGGCCTGATAAAATGGCAATCGTTTCAGCAGAAAAATTTGTCCAAGCAGCCCGTGACAACGGTTATGCAGTTGGTGGATTTAACACAAACAACCTTGAGTGGACTCAAGCTATCTTGCGCGCAGCAGAAGCTAAAAAAGCTCCAGTTTTGATCCAAACTTCAATGGGTGCTGCTAAATACATGGGTGGTTACAAAGTTGCTCGCAACTTGATCGCTAACCTTGTTGAATCAATGGGTATCACTGTACCAGTAGCTATCCACCTTGACCACGGTCACTACGAAGATGCACTTGAGTGTATCGAAGTTGGTTATACTTCAATCATGTTTGACGGTTCACACCTTCCAGTTGAAGAAAACCTTAAATTGGCTAAAGAAGTTGTTGAAAAAGCACACGCTAAAGGTATCTCAGTAGAAGCTGAAGTTGGTACTATCGGTGGTGAAGAAGACGGAATCATCGGTAAAGGTGAATTGGCTCCAATCGAAGACGCTAAAGCAATGGTTGAAACTGGTATCGACTTCTTGGCAGCTGGTATCGGTAACATCCACGGCCCTTACCCAGTAAACTGGGAAGGTCTTGACCTTGACCACTTGCAAAAATTGACAGAAGCTCTTCCAGGATTCCCAATCGTATTGCACGGTGGATCAGGTATTCCTGATGAGCAAATCCAAGCAGCTATCAAACTTGGTGTTGCCAAAGTTAACGTTAACACAGAATGCCAAATCGCATTCGCTAACGCAACTCGTAAATTTGCTCGTGACTACGAAGCAAACGAAGCAGAATACGACAAGAAAAAACTCTTCGACCCACGTAAATTCTTGGCTGACGGTGTAAAAGCTATCCAAGCATCGGTTGAAGAACGTATCGACGTATTCGGTTCAGAAGGTAAAGCATAATCTAGCTGAATAATACAGATAAAACCTGCCTGTGAGGGTGGGTTTTTTGATTTCAAGCTACTCGTTTTAGTATAGTAAACTGAATCTAGACTAGCACAATGCTGCTTCTATAGCGTTTTGAAACTAGAATAGGATAACATAACTGCTAAAAGATTTCTATAAATTCATTTGATTTTCCTAATCAATTTGTTCGTATCCTATTTCACTCCACTATAAAACATTCTTATCAATTGATTTGAATGCCAAAATTCCATCGTTCCGGTCTTATTTCATTTGGCTATAAAAAACTCTCCTGGGAAATCCCAGGAGAGTATGATTACTTATTTGAACTTGAATCCTTCGTAAATAAGCTCTGTTTTTGGATTTTGTTTCTTAATCTGTTTGGCAAGTGCCTTCATCATAGAAATAGGACCACACATATAGACGGTTGCATGTTCGGGCACTTCTTTTTGTTCAAAATTAAGATAGCCGTCTTTCGTACTGTCGATTAGATGGAGTTCAAAATTAGGATTTTTCTGAGCATAGTTACGGAGTAAATCTAGGTAGACTGCATTTTCATCTCCACGGAAGCTATAGTAGAAGTGAACCTGTTTATCTAAAATAGGATGTTCACGGATGTAAGAGATGAAGGGGGTGATCCCAATACCTCCAGCAATCCAAACCTGATTTTCTCGTCCTTCTTCTATGATCATGTGTCCGTAAGCTCTGTCTAGGGTTACTTTGCTGCCGGCTTGAAGATTATCATAGATATTCTTGGTATGGTCGCCTGAATTTTTAACAGTAAAGTAAAGAGTTTGACCATGACCTCCTGAGATAGAAAAGGGATGCGGAGCACTTTCAAAGCCTTCTTGGAAAATCTTTAGAAAGGCAAATTGTCCTGATTGATAGTTGAAAGGTCTGCTAAGATGGATTTGAATTTCTCTAGTATCGTGATTTAAGCGTTTGAGATGGGTAATTTTCCCTAGATAGGGGAAGGAAATCTTTTGATATAGAAAAATGATATAAAAACCAGCTAGTAAGCCTAAAAGGGCATAGCTACCAACAAGAAAACTTAGAAGATTAAATGTAAGGAGACGATTGCCCATTATCATGTAGATGTGAAAGAGTCCTAAAATATAGGCTAGGTAAACCAGGCGGTGAATCCATCGCCAAGCTTCGTATTGGATGTATTTGCCTAAATAGGCGACAAGGATGATGCTGGCAAAGATATAGATGGCAAGATTGCCAAACTGAGCAGCTAAGCGAGAGCCCCACAAACCGCCCATACTAAAGTTATGAAAGATTAGTAGGATGATTGAGAGAAAGGCTGTGAATTTGTGGACGGTGTAGACCTTCTCCAAACTGTGAAACCAGCTTTCTAGTAGTGGGAGACGAGTGGCTAGGATAAAAGTCAGAGATAGGCTTGTTAAAGCTAGTCCTGGAATCATGAATTGGGGAGAAGTGTTCATCCAAGTCAAAAGAGTCAAGATAAAACTAGCTATGATAAAGAGTAGTCCTTTGACTGATTTCATAGAAAATTCCATTTCATTTAGATTTCGATTTGTTGTAAATAAATTTGTTACATTTTATCATAGAAAATGTATGGTGTCAAATTGAGGTCTATAAATATCTACTCTCATCAAAAAACTCTCCAATTGAACTGGAGAGTGGCTGTTTATACTCAATGAAAATCAAAGAGCAAACTAGGAAGCTAGCCGCAAGTTGCTCAAAACACTGTTTTGAGGTTGCAGATAGAGCTGACGTGGTTTGAAGAGATTTTCGAAGAGTGTTATTCTGCAGCTTGTTGCCAACGTTTGGCTAGCATATGAGACAGGCTAGAAATTGCTAGGTTAAAGCTGAAGTAGATGAGGGCAATCAGGATGTAAAGACTGAAGACCTGCTCTGGTTCGAAATAACGGCCCATGAGAATTTGGCTGGCTCCAAAGAGTTCTTGTAGGGCGATAACAGAGTAGAGGAGACTGGTATCCTTAATCACGGTAACAAACTGAGAAATGATGGCTGGTAGCATTTTGCGGATGGCTTGTGGGAGAATGATGTAGTAGAGGATTTGGGCTGAGGTGAAGCCTTGTGACATTCCTGCTTCGTATTGTCCCTTGTCTACGGCATTGAGACCGCCTCGAATAATCTCAGCCAAGGCTGCTGATGTAAAGAGAGTAAAGGCTGTAATACCTGCTGGTGTGGACTTCATTTTGAACACCAAAAAGATAGTAAAAATCCAGAGAAGGTTGGGAACGTTGCGCACAAACTCGATATAAATACTGGAAATAATGCGTAAGATAGGATTTTTGCCATTTCTCATGACAGCTAGCACCGTACCGATGATAGTAGAGAGGATGATGGCAATCAGAGAAATATAGAGGGTCAAGCCAAATCCTTTAAAGATAAAGACTAGGTTATCTGGGGTTAAAACTTCTAAAATAGATTCCATAGTAACCTCCTAAAGTGAATAGGCTTTTTTGTTGGCTTGCTCCATCTTGCGACCAAACTGGGCAACAGGGAAGCATAGGGCAAAGTAGAGAAGAGCAGCACCTAAAAAGGCTGGGATATAGTTTCCGTTGAGAGCCGACCAAGATTTAGTCACAAACATCAAGTCTACTCCAGAGATGATAGCTACAGTAGAGGTGTTCTTGATGAGGTTAACAATTTGGTTGGTCAATGGAGGGAGAATGATGCGGAAGGCCTGAGGCAAGGTAATCAAGCGCATGGCACTGATATAGGTAAAACCTTGCGACAAGGCGGCCTCCATCTGACCACTAGGAATAGACTGAATCCCTGAACGAATAACCTCAGCGATATAAGCGCCGTGATAGAGTCCCACGCAGAGAACGGCTGTCCAATAAATTGGAATTATGATGATATGGTCACTGATAAGAGGTAGGCCATAAAAAACAATAACAAACTGCACCAAGAGGGGAGTATTTTGGTAAAATTCAACAAAGATGCGAGCTAAAATGCGTAAAATTGGACGTTTACTGGTTGACATGGCACCAAAGAAGATTCCTAAGACCATGGCGAGGATAAAGGATCCAATCGCTAGGGCAAGAGTAAAGAGGAAACCATTGAAAAATTGTCCAAAATCCTGAAAATAGGCTGTCCAAGATGATAAATCTGTCATGGGGTGTCCTCCTTAATCTGCGGTATGACTAGATGGTTTGAGCTTGTAACGGTCATAAAGTTTCTGCAAACTACCATCCTTGCTCCATTTAGTAACCAAGTTATCAAGATAGTCGTTGAGCTCTGTATTTGATTTCTTGGTAACAATACCGTAGTCAGATGGCTTGAAACTATCATCTAGTAGTTCTGTGCGTTTACTAGTGTAGCCAGACAGAATAGAGCGGTCAACGGAAAAGGCATCAATACGATGAGCGTGAAGGGAAGTAATCAATTCTGGGTAGGAACCAAGTTCGACAAATTTAAAGGTTAGACTTTTCTTTTTGCCCAGTTCAGTAATCAGGCGTTGGGTGATGGAGCCTTGGGCGACTCCGATGGTTTTGCCGTTTAGGTCCTCAATCTTTTTGATTTTGGCAGATTTATTGACCAAAAATCCAGAAGCGTCTGTGTAGTAGGGACTGGTAAAGTTGTAGAGTTTTTTGCGTTCGTCCGTGATGGTAAAGGTCGCGATATCCATATCGACCTGTTCATTGTCTAGAAGGGGGCCGCGGGTTTGTGCTGTAACCGGCACATAGCGAATCTTGACCTTGAGTTCATCAGCTACCATCTTGGCCAAGTCGGTTTCGATACCAGAATAAGTACCGGTCTTGGGATCTTTGTAACCAAAATTGGGAACGTCTTGTTTGACACCGACAACCAGTTCGCCTCTTTTTTGAATGTCTGCGATACTAGTATCAGCCTGGACTGGTTTGGCAGCAGCAAGGCCGAAAAGGCTAATCAATAATGCTGATAAAAAGAATTTTTTTTTCATAGGCGCCTCCTTATTTGACTTTGTCACTTTCGTGGTTGATAATTTTGCTGAGGAATTGTTGGGCACGAGGTTTGCTTGGATTGTCAAAAAAGTTATCGACATCTGTTGTATCTACTAACACTTCTCCGTCGGCCATAAAGATAATGCGGTCCGCAACCTCTCGAGCAAAGCCCATTTCGTGGGTAACGATGATCATGTTCATCCCATCATGCGCCAGTTTCTGCATAACTGCTAGAACATCTCCGATAGTCTCAGGATCAAGAGCAGATGTTGGTTCATCAAAGAGGAGGAGTTCCGGATGCATAGCAAGACCACGAGCGATGGCGATCCGCTGTTTTTGTCCACCAGATAGCATGGCGGGATAGGAATCTTTCTTGTCCCACATATTTACAAATTCCAGATATTTTTGGGCGGTTTTTTCAGCTTCTTTTTTATCAATTCCTAGAACTTTAATGGGCGCAAGTGTCACGTTTTCTAACACTGTTTTGTGTGGATAAAGGTTAAAATGTTGAAAAACCATGCCGACTTCCTTGCGAAGAGGTACCAAATCTTTCTGGCTGGCACCAGCAACTTGGTGCCCATTGACTAGGAGACTTCCTTTGTCAACAGTCTCTAAACCATTGATCGTACGGATAAGAGTGGACTTCCCAGAGCCAGAAGGTCCAAGCAGGACAACAACTTGTCCTTTTTCAAAACGGAGATTGATGTTGCGGAGTGCGTGGTAGTCTCCGTAATATTTTTCGACGTTTTTAAATTCTACTAAAGCCATGAGAGATCTCCTTTATGTTAGATTTTATAACACGATTCTACAATAAAAGAATGTTCTTGTCAAACCATATCTGAAAAAAATTCACTATAGTGAAATAAGAACAGGACAAATTGATCAGGACAGTCAAATCGATTTCTAACAATATTTTAGAAGTAGAGGTGTACTATTCTAGTTTCAATATACTATAAAATGTTATAAAAAAGCAATCTGGATAGAGAAAACGTCTAAATCATGTTATAATGAAGCAATAGAATTCTTAGAAAGAGTGGATGTCTTTTTGATAACACCTACTTATGAATGGCAGTTTGCCCTGCAGGTAGAAGATGCGGATTTTACAAAGATAGCCAAGAAGGCTGGACTGGGTCCTGAGGTGGCTCGGTTATTGTTTGAGAGAGGGATTCAGAACCAAGAAAGTCTGAAGAAGTTTTTAGAACCTTCCTTGGAGGACTTACATGATGCTTATCTGCTCCATGATATGGACAAGGCAGTGGAGCGGATTCGTCAGGCTATTGAAGAAGGGGAAAATATTCTCGTTTATGGAGACTATGATGCGGATGGCATGACTTCGGCTTCTATTGTGAAGGAAAGTTTGGAACAACTTGGTGCTGAGTGCCGAGTTTACCTGCCAAATCGTTTTACCGATGGCTATGGCCCTAATGCTAGTGTTTATAAATACTTTATCGAGCAAGAAGGGATTTCCTTGATTGTGACGGTGGACAATGGGGTTGCTGGTCATGAGGCTATTGCATTGGCTCAGTCTATGGGAGTAGATGTCATTGTGACAGACCATCATTCCATGCCTGAAACCCTGCCAGATGCTTATGCTATTGTCCATCCTGAACATCCAGATGCGGATTATCCTTTTAAATATTTGGCTGGTTGTGGAGTTGCTTTCAAGTTGGCTTGTGCCCTGTTAGAAGAAGTGCAAGTGGAATTGCTTGATTTGGTCGCTATTGGAACTATTGCAGATATGGTGAGTCTGACGGATGAAAATCGTATCTTAGTTCAATATGGTCTGGAAATGTTGGGTCATACCCAGCGCATTGGTCTGCAAGAAATGCTGGACATGGCTGGGATTGCTGCCAACGAAGTAACAGAAGAAACGGTTGGTTTCCAGATTGCTCCTCGTTTGAATGCCTTGGGCCGCTTGGATGATCCCAATCCTGCCATTGATTTGTTGACTGGATTTGATGATGAGGAAGCGCATGAGATTGCCCTTATGATTCACCAGAAAAACGAAGAGCGCAAGGAAATCGTTCAGTCTATCTATGAAGAAGCCAAGACCATGGTGGATCCTGAGAAGAAGGTTCAGGTCTTGGCCAAGGAAGGCTGGAATCCTGGGGTTCTAGGAATCGTGGCTGGTCGTTTATTGGAAGAATTGGGACAGACAGTCATTGTTCTTAATATAGAAGACGGTCGTGCCAAGGGCAGTGCTCGTAGTGTGGAAGCGGTCGATATTTTTGAAGCTCTGGATCCCCATCGAGACCTCTTCATCGCCTTTGGAGGTCATGCAGGTGCAGCGGGTATGACGCTGGAAGTTGAGCAACTCTCAGATTTATCTCAGGTTTTGGAAGATTATGTTCGTGAAAAAGGTGCAGATGCTGGTGGCAAGAATAAGTTAAACCTAGATGAAGAGTTGGATTTGGAGGCACTTAGCTTGGAAACGGTCAAAAGTTTTGAACGTTTAGCTCCTTTTGGAATGGATAATCAGAAACCTATTTTTTATATCAAGAATTTTCAGGTCGAAAGTGCTCGTACTATGGGGGCAGGTAATGCCCATCTAAAGCTGAAAATTTCCAAGGGTGAGGCGAGTTTTGAAGTGGTAGCCTTTGGTCAAGGCAGATGGGCGACAGAGTTTTCTCAAACCAAGAATCTAGAGTTAGCGGTTAAATTGTCTGTCAACCAATGGAATGGCCAAACTGCCCTCCAGTTGATGATGGTGGATGCGCGAGTGGAAGGTGTTCAACTTTTTAACATTCGTGGAAAAAATGCAGTCTTGCCAGAAGGTGTTCCAGTCTTGGATTTTCCTGGAGAACTGCCAAATCTTGCGGCTAGTGAAGCTATTGTCGTAAAAAACATTCCAGAGGATATTACTCAGCTGAAGACCATTTTTCAGGAACAGCATTTCTCTGCTGTCTATTTCAAAAATGATATTGACAAGGCCTATTATCTGACAGGTTATGGGACTAGAGATCAGTTTGCCAAATTGTACAAGACTATTTACCAGTTCCCAGAGTTTGATATTCGCTACAAGCTGAAAGATTTGGCTGCATATCTTAATATTCAACAAATCTTGCTGGTCAAGATGATTCAAGTATTTGAAGAACTAGGCTTTGTGACGATAAAAGATGGTGTGATGACAGTCAATAAAGAGGCGCCAAAGCGGGAGATAGGAGAAAGTCAAATTTACCAAAATCTCAAACAAACCGTTAAAGACCAAGAAATGATGGCGCTGGGTACGGTGCAAGAAATTTATGATTTTTTGATGGAAAAAGAGTAGAAGTTAGGAAAGAGTTGGGAAATCAACTCTTTTTTGAAAACAGACCTTCATTTTGAAAATCATCAAAAAAATGGTATAATGGTAGGAAAAGATTCGGCTGAAAGTATTAGAACTTTTAGAATAAGAGGGTAGAGTTGCCCTATAATCAAGATAAACTAAGATTTTGGAGGAAAAATGAGTAATATCAGTTTAACAACACTTGGTGGTGTGCGTGAGAATGGAAAAAATATGTACATTGCTGAAATTGGAGAGTCCATTTTTGTTTTGAATGTAGGGTTAAAATATCCTGAAAATGAACAATTAGGGGTCGATGTGGTGATTCCAAACATGGATTACCTTTTTGAAAATAGCGACCGTATTGCTGGGATTTTCTTGACCCACGGGCATGCGGATGCCATTGGTGCTCTACCTTATCTCTTGGCAGAGGCTAAAGTTCCTGTATTTGGGTCTGAGTTGACCATTGAGTTGGCAAAGCTCTTTGTCAAAGGAAATGATGCCGTTAAGAAATTTAATGATTTCCATGTCATTGATGAGAATACGGAGATTGATTTTGGTGGGACAGTGGTTTCCTTCTTCCCTACGACTTACTCCGTTCCAGAGAGTCTGGGAATTGTCTTGAAGACATCGGAAGGAAGCATCGTTTATACAGGTGACTTCAAATTTGACCAAACGGCTAGTGAATCTTATGCAACTGATTTTGCTCGTTTGGCAGAGATTGGTCGTGACGGCGTCCTGGCTCTCCTCAGTGATTCGGCCAATGCAGACAGCAATATTCAGGTGGCTAGTGAAAGTGAAGTTAGGGATGAAATTACCCAAACTATTGCTGACTGGGAAGGTCGTATCATCGTTGCAGCTGTTTCCAGTAATCTTTCTCGTATTCAGCAGATTTTTGACGCTGCGGATAAAACAGGTCGACGTATCGTCTTGACAGGATTTGATATTGAAAATATCGTCCGCACAGCGATTCGTCTTAAGAAGTTGTCTTTAGCCAACGAAATTCTCTTGATTAAGCCTAAAGATATGTCTCGCTTTGAAGACCATGAGTTGATTATTCTTGAGACAGGTCGTATGGGTGAACCTATCAATGGACTTCGTAAGATGTCGATTGGTCGCCATCGTTATGTAGAAATCAAGGATGGGGACCTGGTCTATATTGCTACGGCTCCGTCTATTGCTAAAGAAGCCTTTGTTGCGCGTGTAGAAAATATGATTTATCAGGCAGGTGGGGTTGTCAAATTGATTACCCAAAGTTTACATGTATCAGGGCACGGAAATGTGCGTGATTTGCAGCTGATGATCAATCTTTTGCAACCTAAGTACCTCTTCCCTGTCCAAGGGGAGTATCGTGAGTTGGATGCTCACGCTAAGGCTGCCATGGCAGTTGGGATGTTGCCAGAACGCATCTTCATTCCTAAAAAGGGGACGACCATGGCTTACGAGAATGGAGACTTTGTTCCAGCTGGATCGGTTTCAGCAGGAGATATCTTGATTGATGGGAATGCCATTGGTGATGTTGGAAATGTTGTTCTTCGTGACCGTAAGGTCTTGTCAGAGGATGGAATTTTCATCGTGGCTATTACAGTCAACCGTCGTGAGAAGAAAATTGTGGCTAGGGCTCGTGTTCATACGCGCGGATTTGTTTATCTCAAGAAGAGTCGCGATATTCTCCGTGAAAGTTCAGAATTGATTAACCAAACGGTAGAAGATTATCTTCAAGGAGATGACTTTGACTGGGCAGATCTTAAAGGGAAGGTTCGAGATAATTTGACCAAGTATCTCTTTGACCAAACCAAGCGTCGTCCAGCTATTTTACCAGTAGTCATGGAAGCAAAATAATCGTTGAAATAAACAGAGAGAAAGTCGAGTTTCGGCTTTTTCTTATAGAAAAATAGAAGGAGAAAATCATGGCAGTAATGAAAATCGAGTATTACTCACAAGTATTGGATATGGAGTGGGGGGTGAATGTCCTCTACCCTGATGCCAATCGAGTGGAAGAACCAGAGTGTGAAGATATTCCCGTCTTGTACCTTTTGCACGGGATGTCTGGCAATCATAATAGTTGGCTTAAGCGGACCAATGTAGAACGCTTGCTTCGAGCAACTAATCTCATCGTTGTTATGCCCAATACCAGCAATGGTTGGTACACCGATACCCAGTATGGTTTTGACTACTACACGGCTCTAGCAGAGGAATTGCCACAGGTTCTGAAACGCTTCTTCCCTAATATGACTAGCAAGCGTGAAAAGACCTTTATCGCTGGTCTTTCTATGGGAGGCTACGGCTGCTTCAAACTGGCTCTTGCGACAAATCGTTTTTCTCATGCAGCTAGCTTTTCAGGTGCATTGAGCTTTCAAGATTTTTCTCCTGAGAGTCAAAATCTGGGAAGTCCAGCCTACTGGAGAGGTGTTTTTGGAGAGATTAAAGACTGGACAACTAGTCCCTATTCTCTTGAAAGTCTGGCTAAAAAATCGGATAAAAAGACCAAACTTTGGGCGTGGTGTGGCGAACAGGATTTCTTGTACGAAGCCAATAATCTCGCAGTGAAAAATCTCAAAAAACTAGGTTTTGATGTGACCTATAGCCATAGCGCTGGAACTCACGAGTGGTACTACTGGGAAAAACAATTGGAAGTTTTTTTAACAACCCTACCAATTGATTTCAAATTAGAAGAGAGACTGACTTAGTTTGAACTTCAGCATAAGGGGAGTAGAACTAAAATAAAATATGTTTTCACTAGACTTTTCAAACGAAAGTAGTAGAATAGTAATAAAATACTGGAGGAAAGAGAGTAGGAAATGTACCGTTATCAAATTGGCATTCCCACATTAGAATATGATCAGTTTGTCAAAGAACATGAATTAGCCAATGTATTACAAAGTAGTGCTTGGGAGGAAGTTAAGTCTAATTGGCAACATGAGAAGTTTGGTGTTTACAGGGAAGAAAAATTACTGGCGACAGCTAGTATTTTGATTAGAACTCTTCCGCTAGGCTATAAAATGTTTTACATTCCAAGAGGACCTATATTGGATTATGGGGATAAAGAACTCTTGAATTTTGCCATTCAGTCTATTAAGTCCTATGCTCGCAGTAAGAGAGCGGTTTTTGTGACTTTTGACCCAAGTATTTGCCTATCTCAAAGTTTAATCAATCAGGAAAAGACAGAATTTCCTGAAAATCTGGCTATTATTGATAGTTTGCAACAAATGGGAGTAAGGTGGTCAGGAAAAACGGAGGAAATGGGAGACACCATTCAACCTCGTATTCAGGCGAAAATATACAAGGAAAATTTTGAAGAAGATAAACTTTCCAAGTCAACAAAACAGACTATTCGAACAGCACGAAACAAAGGGCTTGAGATTCAATATGGTGGACTGGAACTATTAGATTCATTTTCGGAGTTGATGAAAAAAACTGAGAAGCGAAAAGAGATTCATTTGAGGAATGAAGCCTATTATAAAAAATTGTTAGATAATTTTAAGGACAAGGCCTATATCACCTTGGCCACCTTGGATGTTTCTAAACGTTCGCAAGAATTAGAAGAACAGTTAGCGAAAAATAGAGCCTTGGAAGAGACCTTTACTGAGTCGACTCGAACTTCAAAAGTAGAAGCGCAGAAGAAGGAAAAAGAACGTTTGTTAGAGGAATTGACCTTCTTGCAGGAATATATAGATGTAGGTCAAGCGAGAGTTCCTTTAGCGGCTACTTTGAGTTTGGAATTTGGTACTACCTCTGTCAATATATATGCTGGTATGGATGATGATTTTAAACGTTACAATGCACCAATTTTAACTTGGTATGAAACGGCTCGCTATGCCTTTGAACGAGGTATGATCTGGCAAAATTTAGGTGGTGTTGAAAACTCTCTCAATGGTGGACTTTATCATTTTAAGGAAAAATTTAATCCAACGATTGAAGAATACTTGGGTGAATTTACAATGCCCACTCATCCTCTCTATCCTCTGTTAAGACTTGCTCTTGATTTCCGTAAAACATTAAGAAAAAAACATAGAAAGTAAGTATATGGCACTAACAACACTCACGAAAGAAGAGTTTCAGACTTATTCTGATCAGGTTTCTTCTCGTTCCTTTATGCAATCTGTCCAGATGGGGGATTTGCTAGAAAAAAGAGGGGCTCGAATTGTTTATCTTGCTTTGAAACAAGAAGGAGAAATTCAAGTTGCAGCTCTGGTTTATAGCTTGCCCATGCTGGGTGGTCTGCATATGGAACTCAATTCGGGGCCGATTTATACCCAACAAGATGCTCTTCCAGTTTTTTATGCAGAGTTAAAAGAATATGCCAAGCAAAATGGTGTATTAGAGTTGCTTGTAAAACCTTATGAAACTTATCAAACTTTTGATAGCCAAGGTAATCCAATAGATGCTGAGAAAAAAAGTATTATTCAAGGTTTGACTGATTTAGGTTATCAATTTGATGGCTTAACAACAGGTTACCCAGGTGGAAAACCAGATTGGTTATACTATAAAGATTTAACTGAATTAACTGAAAAGAGTTTGCTTAAAAGTTTTAGCAAAAAGGGTAAACCCTTGGTGAAAAAGGCTGAAACCTTTGGCATTCGGTTGAAAAAGTTAAAACGTGAAGAACTATCGATTTTTAAGAATATAACAAAAGAAACCTCTGAACGTAGAGAATATAGTGATAAAAGTTTAGAATATTATGAGTATTTTTATGATACTTTTGGAGAACAAGCGGAGTTTCTCATAGCAAGCTTGAATTTTTCGGAGTATATGAGCAAATTGCAAGGTGAACAAAGTAAACTAGAAGAAAACTTGGACAAGTTGCGACTTGATTTGAGTAAAAATCCTCATTCTGAGAAAAAACAAAATCAACTGAGAGAATATTCTAGTCAATTTGAAACGTTTGAAGTTCGAAAAGCAGAAGCGCGAGACTTGATTGAAAAATATGGAGAAGAAGATATTGTTTTAGCTGGGAGTTTATTTGTTTATATGCCTCAGGAAACGACTTATCTCTTTAGTGGTTCCTACACTGAGTTTAATAAGTTCTATGCCCCTGCACTGCTTCAAAAATATGTTATGTTGGAAAGCATAAAACGTGGAATACCTAAATACAACTTCCTAGGCATTCAAGGGATTTTTGATGGAAGTGATGGTGTTTTGCGTTTTAAACAGAATTTTAATGGCTATATTGTACGCAAAGCGGGTACTTTCTGTTACCATCCATCGCCTTTAAAATACAAAGCTATCCAGTTACTCAAAAAAATAGTAGGACGTTAAGATGAAAAAGTCAGTATTTAGATTTCTTTTAGCTTCTTTTAGTAAAATAATTCTTATTTGCTAGAAAGGTGGAGAGACATGCGCTGGCTTTTTCGTTTGATAGGGGCTTTCTTTTCTTTTGTGTGGCGTTTGTTTTGGCGTCTGGTTTGGATAGTTGTGCTCTTATGTGTGCTTGCTTTCGGACTTCTCTGGTATCTGAACGGGGATTTTCAAGGAGCGCTAAAGCAAGCAGAACGGTCAGTAAAAATTGGTCAACAAAGTATTGACCAATGGGAGAAAACAGGGCAACTGCCTAAGTTAAGCCAGACAGATAGTCACCAGCATTCTGAAGGAAGGTGGGCACAGGCCTCTGCTCGTATTTACCTGGATCCGCAGATGGATTCACGCTTTCAAGAGGCTTATTTAGAAGCAATCCAGAACTGGAATCAAACTGGTGCTTTTAACTTTGAACTCGTGACTGAGTCTAGTAAGGCGGATATTACGGCTACGGAGATGAACGACGGAGGCACTCCTGTGGCAGGAGAGGCGGAAAGTCAAACTAATCTCTTAACAGGGCAATTCTTGTCCGTAACGGTGCGGTTGAATCATTATTATTTGTCCAATCCATACTATGGCTACTCCTATGAACGCCTTGTCCATACGGCAGAACATGAGTTAGGTCATGCGATTGGCTTGGACCATACAGATGAGAAGTCTGTCATGCAACCAGCAGGTTCCTTTTATGGTATCCAGGAAGAGGATGTTGCAAACCTCCGAAAAATATATGAGACTAGTGAGTAGGGTACTATCTTTCCCTACTTTTTTTGCTATAATGGAACTATGAACAACTTGATTAAATCAAAACTAGAGCTCTTGCCGACCAGCCCTGGTTGCTACATTCATAAGGATAAAAATGGCACCATTATCTATGTAGGAAAGGCTAAAAATCTGCGTAATCGAGTACGGTCCTATTTTCGTGGAAGTCATGATACCAAGACAGAGGCTCTGGTGTCTGAAATTGTGGATTTTGAATTTATTGTTACGGAGTCTAATATTGAGGCACTTCTCCTAGAAATCAACCTGATCAAGGAAAACAAGCCCAAGTACAATATCATGCTCAAGGATGACAAGTCCTATCCTTTCATCAAAATCACCAATGAGCGCTATCCACGCTTGATTATCACTCGTCAGGTCAAAAAGGACGGAGGTCTTTATTTTGGACCCTATCCCGATGTGGGGGCAGCCAATGAAATCAAGCGGTTGCTGGATCGGATATTCCCTTTTCGTAAGTGTACCAACCCGCCCTCTAAGGTCTGTTTTTATTACCATATCGGTCAATGCATGGCCCACACCATCTGTAAGAAGGATGAGATTTATTTCAAGTCTATGGCCCAGGAGGTTTCTGATTTTCTGAAAGGGCAGGATAACAAAATCATTGATGAGCTAAAGGGCAAAATGGCAGCGGCAGCCCAGACTATGGAGTTTGAACGTGCGGCGGAATACCGTGACCTGATTCAGGCTATTGGAACGCTTCGAACCAAGCAACGGGTCATGGCTAAGGATCTCCAAAATCGCGATGTCTTTGGCTACTATGTGGATAAGGGCTGGATGTGTGTGCAGGTTTTCTTTGTCCGTCAGGGTAAGCTCATCGAGCGCGATGTCAATCTCTTCCCCTACTTCAATGATCCAGATGAGGATTTTTTGACCTATGTAGGACAATTCTATCAAGAAAAATCTCACCTAGTTCCCAATGAGGTACTGATTCCGCAGGATATTGATCAAGAAGCCGTTCAGGCCTTGGTGGATACTAAGATTCTCAAACCCCAGCGTGGAGAGAAAAAACAGCTGGTCAATCTAGCCATCAAAAATGCCCGTGTTAGTCTGGAGCAGAAATTTAACCTGCTAGAAAAATCAGTCGAAAAGACCCAAGGGGCTATTGAAAACCTAGGACGACTTCTACAAATTCCAACTCCAGTTCGCATTGAGTCTTTTGACAACTCCAACATCATGGGAACTAGCCCTGTTTCAGCCATGGTGGTCTTTGTCAATGGTAAACCGAGTAAGAAGGATTACCGTAAGTACAAGATAAAAACGGTTGTAGGTCCAGATGACTACGCCAGTATGCGAGAGGTCATTCGCAGACGTTATGGTAGAGTTCAACGAGACGGTTTGACTCCCCCAGATTTGATTGTGATTGATGGGGGACAAGGTCAAGTCAATATCGCTAAGCAAGTCATCCAAGAGGAACTGGGCTTGGATATCCCCATTGCAGGTCTGCAAAAGAATGACAAGCACCAAACCCATGAATTGCTCTTTGGAGATCCGCTTGAGGTAGTGGAGTTGTCACGCAATTCTCAGGAATTTTTCCTCCTCCAACGCATCCAAGATGAGGTCCACCGCTTTGCCATCACCTTTCACCGCCAACTGCGCTCCAAAAATTCTTTTTCATCACAACTGGATGGAATTGACGGTCTGGGACCTAAACGCAAGCAGAATCTCATGAAGCATTTCAAGTCTCTAACTAAAATCAAGGAAGCCAGTGTGGATGAAATTGTCGAAGTTGGTGTGCCTAGAGCAGTAGCAGAAGCTGTTCAGAGAAAGTTGAACCCTCAGGGAGAAGCCTTGCCTCAAGTAGCAGAAGAAAGAGTAGATTACCAAACGGAAGGAAACCACAATGAACCATAAAATCGCAATTTTATCAGATATTCATGGCAATGCGACGGCGCTAGAAGCAGTGATTGCAGATGCTAAAGATCAAGGGGTCAGTGAATACTGGCTTCTGGGAGATATTTTTCTTCCCGGTCCAGGTGCAAATGACTTGGTCGCCCTGCTAAAGGACCTTCCTATCACAGCAAGTGTTCGAGGCAATTGGGATGATCGTGTCCTTGAGGCCTTGGATGGCGAATATGGTTTGGAACATCCGCAAGAAATCCAGCTCATGCGAATGACCCAGTTTTTGATGGAGCGAATGGATCCTGAAACGATTGTCTGGCTACGAAGCTTGCCTTTGCTGGAAAAGAAAGAAGTTGACGGGCTACGCTTTTCTATCTCTCATAATTTGCCAAATAAGAACTATGGTGGTGACTTGCTAGTTGAGAATGATACAGAGAAATTTGACCAACTGCTAGATGCGGAAACGGACGTGGCCGTCTATGGTCATGTTCACAAGCAGTTGCTTCGTTATGGAAGTCAAGGGCAACAAATCATCAATCCAGGGTCGATTGGCATGCCCTATTTTAATTGGGAGGCGTTAAAAAATCATCGTGCCCAGTATGCCGTGATAGAAGTTGAAGATGGGGAATTACTCAATATCCAATTTCGTAAAGTTGCTTATGATTACGAAGCTGAGTTAGAATTGGCCAAGTCCAAGGGGCTTCCCTTTATCGAAATGTATGAAGAACTGCGTCGTGACGATAACTATCAGGGGCACAATCTGGAATTATTAGCCAGCTTAATAGAAAAGCATGGGTATGTAGAGGATGTGAAGAATTTTTTTGATTTTTTGTAAGAGTTTCCTAAAATAGCCAATGCAAACTAAAAAAGCGATTGGCTGGTCCAATCGCTTTTAGTATATCTTATACTCAATGAAAATCAAAGAGCAAACTAGGAAGCTAGCCGTAGGTTGCTCAAAGCACAGCTTTGAGGTTGCAGATAAAGCTGACGTGGTTTGAAGAGATTTTCGAAGAGTGTTATTGTAACTGAGATTGATCTGGGAGGTAAGAACCACCTAGATAGGTATTGCTGAGTTTTTCAAGGGTTCCGTCTTGATAGAGTTCTTTGAGCGCTTTATCAAATTGCTCTTTAAACTCTTTTTGGTCGCTTGAGAAAATGATATAATTGCTGGGGCTATCTGCAGAAGGTAAATCAACGACTGAGAGGTCTAAACCACGGTCCTTGATAATCTTTTGAACGGATACCTTGTCAAAAACTAGGAAATCAAACTCTCCGTTAGCAAGGTCTAGGATTCGTTTACCAATATCCTCACCAGAAAAATTAATTGTAGCGGGATTATCAGTGTGTTTCTGATTCCAGTTATTGATGAATTGAGCGTTAGAAGTTCCGGTATCCTCTTGTGTTGTTTTACCAGCGATCTGGTCAAGAGAAGTCAAAGGATTTTTCTTGTTGCTGACAAGGACGAGGGGATTGTTGGAAATTGGAAGCGAGTAAAGGTATTTTTCAGCACGCTCTTTTGTGTAACTCAAGTTATTGGCCGCAGCCTGATAGTGACCAGAATCAAGTCCTGGGAAGATGCTCTCCCAAGCAGTTCTTTGGAATTGAATCTCGTAGTCGCTGAGTTTTTCATCTACTGCCTTTAAAACTTCGATATCGAAGCCTGTCAGATTGCCCTTGTCTTCGTAGTCAAATGGTGGCACGTCGCCAGCTGTAGCAAGGACGATTGTCTTTTGAGCGCTAGTCTCTTTGGGTGTAGCTTGATTCCCACAGGCAACCAAAAATGGTAGGATAGCTAGTAATAGGCTAAATTTTTTCATACTGTCTCCATTCAAATGTAAAGTACTTGCTAGTTTATCAGAAACTTTCCTGATAAACCAATATATATCTTTTATGTCTGTGATAGAAAAACTTAATCATGAAAAATCCCTGCAAGCTCTTTCAAATTATGGTAGAATGGAAGCAGTAGAATTAGAAAAGGAAATCGATTATGAAATTTCTTGAATTAAATAAAAAACGTCATGCGACCAAGCATTTCACTGATAAGCCTGTTGATCCCAAAGATGTGCGTACGGCTATCGAAATTGCAACCTTGGCGCCAAGCGCCCACAACAGCCAGCCTTGGAAATTTGTAGTTGTTCGTGAGAAAAATGCTGAACTGGCAAAGTTGGCTTATGGTTCAAACTTTGAGCAGGTATCATCAGCACCTGTAACCATTGCCCTATTTACAGATACAGACCTTGCCAAACGCGCTCGTAAGATTGCCCGAGTTGGTGGTGCTAACAATTTCTCAGAAGAACAACTTCAATACTTCATGAAAAATTTGCCAGCTGAATTTGCACGCTACAATGAACAACAAGTCAGCGACTACCTAGCTCTCAATGCAGGTTTGGTTGCCATGAACTTGGTTCTTGCTCTTACAGACCAAGGAATTGGTTCTAACATTATTCTTGGTTTTGACAAATCAAAAGTTAATGAAGTTTTGGAAATCGAAGACCGTTTCCGCCCAGAACTCTTGATCACAGTGGGTTACACAGACGACAAATTGGAACCAAGCTACCGCTTGCCAGTAGATGAAATCATCGAAAAAAGATAGGAAGAAGAAAAAATGATAGCAATTGATTTTACAGCAGAAGTAGAAAAACGCAAAGAAGACCTCTTGGCTGACTTGTTTAGCCTTTTGGAAATCAACTCAGAACGTGATGATAGCAAGGCTGATGCCCAACATCCATTTGGACCTGGTCCAGTAAAAGCCTTGGAAAAATTCCTTGAAATCGCAGACCGTGATGGTTATCCAACTAAAAATGTTGATAACTATGCAGGACATTTTGAGTTTGGTGATGGAGAAGAAGTTCTCGGAATCTTTGCCCATATGGACGTGGTTCCAGCTGGTAGCAGTTGGGATACAGATCCTTACACACCAACTATCAAAGATGGTCGCCTTTATGCGCGCGGGGCTTCGGACGATAAGGGTCCTACAACAGCTTGTTACTATGGTTTGAAAATCATCAAAGAATTGGGTCTTCCAACTTCTAAGAAAGTTCGCTTCATCGTTGGAACAGACGAAGAATCAGGCTGGGCAGACATGGACTACTACTTTGAGCACGTAGGACTTGCCAAACCAGATTTCGGTTTCTCACCAGATGCTGAATTTCCAATCATCAATGGTGAAAAAGGAAATATCACGGAATACCTCCACTTTGCAGGAGAAAATACAGGTGCTGCCCGTCTTCACAGCTTTACAGGTGGTTTACGTGAAAATATGGTACCAGAATCAGCAACAGCAGTCGTTTCAGGTGATTTGGCTGACTTGCAAGCTAAACTAGATGCCTTTGTTGCAGAACACAAACTTAGAGGAGAACTCCAAGAAGAAGCTGGCAAATACAAGGTGACGATCATTGGTAAATCAGCCCACGGTGCTATGCCTGCTTCAGGTGTCAATGGTGCGACTTACCTAGCCCTCTTCCTCAGCCAGTTTGGCTTTGCTGGTCCAGCCAAAGACTACCTTGACATCGCAGGTAAAATTCTCTTGAACGATCATGAGGGTGAAAATCTCAAGATTGCTCATGTGGATGAAAAGATGGGTGCTCTTTCTATGAATGCCGGCGTCTTCCGCTTCGATGAAACAAGTGCTGATAATACCATTGCCCTTAACATCCGCTATCCAAAAGGAACAAGTCCAGAACAAATCAAGTCAATCCTAGAAAACTTGCCAGTTGCTTCTGTCAGTCTATCAGAACATGGTCATACCCCTCACTATGTGCCAATGGAAGATCCACTTGTGCAAACCTTGTTGAATGTCTATGAAAAACAAACAGGCCTTAAAGGTCATGAACAAGTCATCGGTGGTGGAACCTTTGGTCGCTTGTTAGAGCGCGGAGTTGCCTATGGTGCTATGTTCCCAGACTCAATTGATACCATGCACCAAGCCAATGAATTTATTGCCTTGGACGATCTCTTCCGAGCAGCAGCAATTTATGCCGAAGCTATTTACGAATTGATCAAATAAAACGATAGAAGTCTGAGATCTTATGCTTGGACTTCTTTTTGGAGGGAAAGTAGATGTCTCAAATCGAAAGAATCAAACAGGCTATCATGGCGGATTCACAGAATGCCAGCTATACAGAGCGTGGCATTGAGCCTCTCTTTGCAGCGCCAAAAACTGCTCGCATCAATATCATCGGTCAGGCTCCAGGACTTAAAACTCAAGAAGCAGGCCTTTACTGGAAAGATAAAAGTGGTGACCGCTTGCGGGACTGGCTAGGTGTGGATGAAGATACCTTTTACAATTCAGGTTATTTTGCTGTTTTGCCTATGGATTTCTACTTTCCAGGACATGGCAAGTCGGGTGATCTTCCGCCTCGTACAGGTTTTGCAGAAAAATGGCATCCGCAGCTCTTACAGGAATTGCCTGATATTCAGTTAACCCTCTTGATTGGGCAATATGCCCAAGCCTACTATTTACAGGAGAAAATCAGTGGGAAGGTAACGGAGAGGGTGAAACACTATAAAGACTATCTGCCAGCCTATTTTCCGCTAGTTCACCCATCACCACGAAATCAAATCTGGATGGCCAAAAATCCTTGGTTTGAGGCAGAAGTAGTGCCAGATTTGAAAAAAAGAATTAAAACCATTTTATAGTCAATGAAAATCAAAGAGCAAACTAGGAAGCTAGTCGTAGGCTGCTCAAAGTACAGCTTTGAGGTTGCAGATAAAACTGACGAAGTCGGTAACATACGCACGGTAAGGCGACGCTGACGTGGTTTGAAGAGATTTTCGAAGAGTATTAGAAGAAAAAGAATGAAAGAAATAGCCTTTGACGCATTTTACCAGCTTTACCAAAACGACCAGCTTTCTCTAGTGGATGTGAGAGAAGTGGATGAGTTTGCAGCTCTTCATTTAGAAGGTGCCCACAACCTACCGCTTAGTCAATTGGCTGATAGTTATGATTAATTGGACAAAGATCGCTTGCATTATATTATTTGCAAATCTGGAATGAGATCGGCGCGTGCTTGCCAATTCCTGTTAGAACAAGGTTATAATGTTATCAATGTCCAGGGTGGCATGTTAGCCTTTGAAGAACTTTAAAATTTTGCATTTCTCCTACTTGGTGTGGACTGGGTAGGAGAGTTTTATTTTTAGATAATTCTTATTTTTAAGAAAATTGAAAACATTTAATATTTGCCTCGTGATGCTTTTTTCAGACTCCTAATCGTGGTATACTAGGTCAGTATTTTATAAATATGAAGGAGATTTTTATGGCTAAAAAAGGTACCCTAACAGGTTTGCTCCTGTTTGGAATATTTTTTGGTGCGGGGAACTTGATTTTTCCGCCTTCTCTAGGTGCTCTATCTGGAGAACATTTTCTTCCTGCCATCGCAGGTTTTGTCTTTTCAGGCGTTGGTATCGCCGTCTTGACCCTTATTATTGGAACGCTAAATCCTAAAGGATATATCTACGAGATTTCAACGAAGATAGCGCCTTGGTTTGCGACTCTTTACCTCTCAGTTCTTTACTTGTCAATCGGTCCATTCTTTGCTACCCCACGTACTGCTACAACAGCTTACGAAGTAGGGATTAGCCCCCTTTTGTCGGATGCAAATAAAGGACTTGGCTTGATTGTATTTACGGTTCTGTATTTTGCGGCAGCCTATTTGATTTCGCTTAATCCATCAAAAATCTTAGACCGCATTGGACGTATTTTAACGCCAGTCTTTGCAATTTTGATTGTTATCTTGGTCGTTCTGGGAGCTATCAAATATGGTGGAACAAGTCCTCAAGCTGCTTCAGCTGCTTATCAAGCTTCTGCCTTTGGTACAGGTTTCCTAGAAGGTTACAATACCTTGGACGCCCTTGCCTCAGTGGCCTTTAGCGTAATCGCAGTTCAAACCTTGAAACAACTTGGATTTTCAAGTAAGAAAGAATACATTTCAACTATTTGGGTTGTTGGTATCGTTGTTGCCCTTGCCTTCAGCGCTCTTTACATCGGTTTAGGTTTTCTTGGAAATCATTTCCCAGTACCAGCTGAAGCGATGAAGGGTGGAACACCAGGTGTTTACATCTTGTCACAAGCCACTCAAGAAATCTTTGGCTCAACAGCTCAACTCTTCCTTGCAGCTATGGTTACCGTAACCTGCTTCACAACGACTGTTGGTTTGATTGTGTCAACAGCTGAGTTCTTTAATGAGCGCTTCCCACAAATCAGCTACAAGGTTTATGCGACAGCCTTTACCTTGATTGGATTTGCTATTGCCAATTTGGGTCTTGATGCGATTATCAAGTACTCAATTCCAGTACTGGTTATCTTGTACCCAATCACGATTGCTATCGTTATGATTGTCATTGTCAACAAATTTGTTGCCCTTTCAAAACCAGGTATGCAGTTGACAATTGCTGTGGTTACAGTTATTGCCATTGCAAGCGTACTAGGAAGCTCGTTTAAGGTTGAGTTTCTTGCAAATCTTGTTAGCGTTCTTCCTTTTGCCAAGGCATCTCTCCCATGGTTGGTGCCAGCCATTGTTGGAATCTTGCTCTCATTGGTTCTACCAAACAAGCAAGAAAGCGATGTTTTTGAAATGGAATAATCACTTAAATCACTTTTGTAGCCAAGTCTACAGGAGTGATTTTCTTTTTTTATCCGATGATAAATGTGTTATAATAGGTAGCGAAAGAGGTGAAGAAATGAATCAAACAGTAGAATATATCAAAGAACTGACAGCCATCGCATCGCCAACGGGCTTTACTCGTGAAATTTCGAATTATTTAGTCAAGACTCTAGAAGGTTTTGGTTACCAGCCTGTTCGAACAGCCAAGGGCGGTGTCAATGTGACCATCAAAGGTCAAAACGACGAAGAACATCGCTATGTAACTGCCCATGTGGACACACTTGGAGCCATTGTGCGTGCAGTCAAGCCAGATGGTCGTCTCAAATTGGACCGTATCGGTGGTTTTCCTTGGAACATGATTGAGGGAGAAAACTGTACTGTTCATGTAGCTAGTACAGGTAAAACGGTATCTGGAACGATCCTCATCCACCAGACATCTTGCCATGTCTACAAAGATGCAGGAACTGCTGAACGCACTCAGGACAATATGGAAGTGCGTTTGGATGAAAAAGTGACCAATGAAAAAGAAACGCGTGCCTTGGGCATCGAGGTCGGTGATTTTATCAGCTTTGATCCACGTACTGTCGTGACAGAGACTGGTTTTATCAAGTCCCGTCACTTGGACGACAAAGTCAGCGCAGCAATTCTGCTCAATCTCCTTCGAGTTTATAAAGAAGAGAGAATCGACTTGCCGATGACGACACATTTTGCCTTTTCAGTCTTTGAAGAGGTGGGCCATGGTGCCAATTCAAATATTCCAAAAGAGGTGGTAGAGTACCTGGCTGTCGATATGGGTGCAATGGGGGATGACCAACAGACGGATGAGTACACAGTATCTATCTGTGTCAAGGATGCTTCTGGTCCTTATCACTATGACTTCCGTCAACACTTAGTAGCTTTGGCGAAGGAGCAAGATATTCCATTTAAGCTCGACATTTATCCATTTTACGGTTCGGATGCTTCAGCAGCGATGTCAGCAGGCGCGGAGGTCAAGCATGCACTTCTTGGAGCTGGTATTGAGTCCAGTCACTCTTATGAGCGCACCCACATCGATTCAGTAGTAGCGACTGAGCTTATGGTTGATGCTTATCTTAAGAGCGAGGGGGTATCATAGAATGTGCTTAATCTGTCAGAGAATCGAACTCATCAAAGCTGGAGAAAATCCCTACTTTGTTAAAGAACTAGAAACAGGCTATGTGGTTATTGGGGATCACCAATACTTCAAGGGCTATACCTTATTTTTAGCAAAAGAGCATGTTACAGAACTCCACCATATGGAGAATCCTGTAAAATTTCGCTTTTTAGAGGAAATGAGTTTGGTCCAAGAAGCAGTCGCCAAAGCATTTGAGGCTGAAAAGATGAATATTGAACTCCTAGGAAATGGTGATGCCCACGCTCATTGGCATCTCTTTCCACGAAGAACAGGTGATATGAAGGGTCATGGATTGAATGGCCGTGGCCCAGTCTGGTGGGTGCCCTGGGAAGAAATGGCAGCAGAAGATTGCCAAGTACAATCGCCAGAGCTGGAAGAGATGATTAAAATCTTATCTCATGAATTGGAGAAGCATTTGGCCTAAGAGAGAGGAAGAAAGAAATGAAAAAAAGATATGTCATTTTATCTGGTTTACTAGCATTGACTCTTGCAGCTTGTTCGCAAGAAAAACCGAAAGTTGAAGAAAATACTCAAAAGACGGAGCAAAGCAGTCAACCGGAAGGAACTGTAGGTAGCAAATCTCAAGCATCTAGTCAGAAAAAGGCAGAAGTTGTCAATAAGGGAGACTACTATAGTATTCAAGGGAAATACGATGAAATCGTCATAGCTAATAAGCACTATCCTTTGTCAAAAGACTACAATCCAGGAGAAAATCCAACAGCCAAGGCAGAGTTGCTGAAACTCATTGCAGCAATGCAAGCAGCTGGCTACCCAATCAGCGATCACTACAGTGGTTTTAGAAGTTATGAAACTCAGGCTAAGCTCTACCAAGACTATGTCAATCAAGATGGTAAGGAAGCAGCGGATCGCTACTCAGCACGCCCAGGTTATAGTGAACACCAAACAGGCCTTGCTTTTGACCTTATTGGGACAGATGGTGATTTAGTTACTGAAGAAAAGGCAGCCCAGTGGCTCTTGGACCATGCGGCTGACTATGGCTTTGTTGTCCGCTATCTCAAAGGCAAGGAAAAGGAGACCGGCTACATGGCAGAAGAATGGCATCTCCGCTACGTTGGAAAAGAAGCCAAAGAAATTGCTGCAAGTGGCCTCAGTTTGGAAGAGTACTATGGCTTTGAAGGCGGAGACTACGTCGATTAATACTCTTCGAAAATCTCTTCAAACCACGTCAGCGTCGCCTTACCTACTGACTGCGTCGGTTCTATTCACAACCTCAAAACAGTGTTTTGAGCTGACTTCGTCAGTTTTATCTGCAATCTCAAAGCTGTACTTTGAGCAGCCTGCGGCTAGCTTCCTAGTTTGCTCTTTGATTTTCATTGAGTATAAAAAATAAACTTTTCTCTTGCAATTCCAGATAAATAGTGTATAATGGAGGGGTATGTGAAAAACATACTTGTGGGAGGTAAAAATCTCTAATTACCGCCAAAACCACAAAGGAGGATTTAAAAATGGCTAAAAAAGTCGAAAAACTTGTAAAATTGCAAATCCCTGCTGGTAAAGCTACACCAGCTCCACCGGTTGGACCTGCTCTTGGTCAAGCTGGTATCAACATCATGGGATTCACAAAAGAGTTCAACGCTCGTACAGCTGACCAAGCTGGTATGATCATTCCAGTTGTTATCTCAGTTTACGAAGATAAATCATTTACTTTCGTTACGAAAACACCACCAGCTGCTGTTCTTTTGAAAAAAGCTGCAGGTGTTGAAAAAGGATCAGGTACACCTAATAAAACTAAAGTTGCTACAGTTACTCGTGCACAAGTACAAGAAATTGCAGAAACTAAGATGCCAGATTTGAACGCAGCAAACGTAGAGTCTGCAATGCGTATGATCGAAGGTACTGCTCGTTCTATGGGATTCACTGTTGTTGACTAATCAATAACACAGTAGAAAATCTCACAGCAGTCTATTAGTTGCTTTTCATACTAGGCAAGTGACTGAGGCTTGTACTTGGGTACAGCAAGGGAGCTTAAGGCCGTAGGAAGAGAAAAATAGTAGACTGAAAACCCGCAAGACTTCATCATTTCGAGAAGTGACGTGGGAGATGAAAATCGATTGAACCACTTACAAGGAGAATAGAAAATGGCTAAAAAAAGCAAACAACTTCGTGCTGCTCTTGAGAAAATCGACAGCACAAAAGCATACAGTGTAGAAGAAGCTGTAGCACTTGCAAAAGAAACTAACTTTGCAAAATTTGATGCAACTGTAGAAGTTGCTTACAACTTGAACATCGACGTTAAAAAAGCTGACCAACAAATCCGTGGAGCAATGGTATTGCCAAACGGTACTGGTAAAACTTCACGTGTTCTTGTTTTCGCACGTGGTGCAAAAGCTGAAGAAGCAAAAGCTGCTGGTGCAGACTTTGTTGGTGAAGATGACCTTGTTGCTAAAATCAACGACGGTTGGTTGGACTTCGACGTAGTTATCGCTACACCTGATATGATGGCTCTTGTTGGACGTCTTGGACGTGTCCTTGGACCACGTAACTTGATGCCAAACCCTAAAACTGGTACTGTAACAATGGATGTTGCTAAAGCAGTTGAAGAGTCTAAAGGTGGTAAAATCACTTACCGTGCTGACCGTGCAGGTAACGTTCAAGCAATCATCGGTAAAGTATCATTTGAAGCTGAAAAATTGGTTGAAAACTTTAAAGCTTTCAACGAAACAATCCAAAAAGCAAAACCAGCTACAGCTAAAGGAACTTACGTAACAAACTTGACTATCACAACTACTCAAGGTGTTGGTATCAAAGTTGACGTAAACTCACTTTAATCAGTAGTTAGTAATGTAAAAAAGTTGAAGACGCTATGTCTCAACTTTTTTTGATGTACGACGGGCATGTTGTATAGTAGATTGAAACTAGAATAGTACACATCTACTTCTAAAACATTGTTAGAAATTGATTTGACTGTCCTGATCGATTCGTCCTATTCTTATTTCATTTTATTATATATTTGAGGTGTAAGTCCTCGGTGGGCACCTGCTACCGGTGAACCCAATAGCGATTCCCAAGTCTGACTATCGTGAGGTAGCGGATTAAAACGGTCTGGGGATAGACCGTTTTAAGTCTGACGCTGGAAATAAGAATCGTCAGAGGAAGGGATAGCGAAATCGTGGCTCTACGAACAGGAACGTGATAATAAGGCCTATATAGCGGATAAGGTATCTGGCTGGGGCGACCACTATCAATTAGTAGCTCAGAAGTCGGTACTTAAACGTGCTATATCAAAACCAGTCCTTGAAAAACGTGGACTGGTTTCGTGTTTGGATTATTACCTTGAACGACATGCGTTAAAAGTTAGTTGAACCGCCGTATGCCGAACGGCACGTACGGTGGTGTGAGAGGGGCTAGAGATTATCCCCTACTCGATTTCGAAATCTAGTGGAATGAATCTGGAATAGTCCATCGAGCTTTCTAATACTCTTCGAAAATCTCTTCAAACCACGTCAACGTCGCCTTGCCGTGCGTATGGTTACTGACTTCGTCAGTTCTATCCACAACCTCAAAACAGTGTTTTGAGCAACCTGAGGCTAGTTTCCTAGTTTGCTCTTTGGTTTTCATTGAGTATAACAGATTGTTAGAAGTTGGTTTAAATTTCCTAATCAGTTTGTTCACATTTACCTTCGATATATTATATCCCATAGTTAAGGTTGGTCATACAGATGATTATAGTCATGGAGCCGTAAAACTTAGTGTTTCTTTAGTTGACAAAGATGCCATGAAAAAAATATCTGTAACTGTAATAGGATATTTTGAAATAAATATAGATGAAAATATCACCGATATTCTATACGTAAATGGTACTGCTATTCTTTATCATTATTTACGTTCTATTGTTTCAATAGTTTCGGCAATTGATAGCAGTGAAGCAATGTTGCTACCTACCATTAATGTTTTAGAGTTACTAGATAAATCTCAACCTTTTGAAGAAGAATAATTTATTAGCTCACTAAATTGAGGGTAAGGAAAAGTAAAATCAGTAAGAAAAATGTCTTGCATTATACAGCAACCTTTTGGGAATGAGTAGATGGATTGAATAAAATTTTATTAAGAGTGGATGATTTATCTGTAGATTATTATTGGACAGTTAGTCTTGAAGTAGTCTAAGAATTAGGTTATAATCAGTAGAATCCTTGCTAATAATGAGGAGGTTAGTTTATGTATAGTAGACTGAATCTAAAATAGTACGAAACAATTGCTAAAACATTTATAGAAATTAATTTTACTTTCCCAATCGATTTGTTCTCATCTTATTTCAATCCGCTATATATTATGGTATCGAATCTTCATCAGAATGATAAAATTAATCAATTGATATCTGATTACAAACAGAATATGAAAGCTTTTTATATCACTATTGAAAAATTTATACGAGATGATGAAAGCCTTAAGTGTTATTTTATAAAGGTTATTTCAAGTCGTTCCAAGGTAACAAGTCTAGATCAGATTGAAGCTGATAAAACGATACAAAGAAAATATTCAAGTGAGCTAAAAAAATTTATTGGATTTTATAATGAGATTATTTGTGAGGAAAATAGTTTCCTACATGTACGAAAGAGGTGGTCGAGTTGGTTTAGGTAGTCGATGCGTGAGTTGATAATTCTCAGGGTATGGACTTCTTTTTCATGAATGAGGTAAAAGAGCAGGTATTGTTTAGAGACAATCATTCTGAGCATATTTTCTGGATAGAGGAAGTATCCGATTTTATGATCAAAGTTAATACCGCCCTCTGGTGAGAAGATGAGTAGGTTGGTAATTTAAACTATTAAACAGAATTTTTGATTAAAAGTATTATTTTATGAGAGAAATCCTAATTTCACAATCCATAGGCAAACGCTTGCATTCTGTTTTTTATTGGACTATAATAGGTTGGTATAAAGCCTTCTGTAGTAATAAAATGTAGAAGGTGTAGAAAGTAAGGATTTAGAATATTTGTAGTTAAAAACACAATGTTGCTATTCCTTACGATAGGGAGATAGATATGGCAATGATAGAAGTGGAACATCTTCAGAAAAATTTTGTGAAGACTGTTAAGGAACCGGGCTTGAAGGGGGCTTTGCGCTCCTTTATTCATCCTGAAAAGCAGACCTTTGAAGCGGTCAAGGATTTGACCTTTGAGGTTCCAAAAGGGCAGATTTTAGGATTTATCGGGGCAAATGGTGCTGGGAAGTCGACAACCATTAAAATGCTGACAGGAATTTTGAAACCAACATCTGGTTTTTGTCGGATTAACGGCAAGATTCCCCAGGATAATCGGCAAGATTATGTCAAAGATATTGGCGTAGTCTTTGGACAACGCACCCAGCTATGGTGGGATTTGGCTCTGCAAGAGACCTACACTGTCTTAAAAGAGATTTATGATGTGCCAGACTCGCTCTTTCATAAGCGTATGGACTTTTTGAATGAAGTCTTGGATTTGAAGGACTTTATCAAGGATCCCGTGCGGACTCTTTCACTGGGACAACGGATGCGGGCGGATATTGCGGCCTCCTTGCTCCACAATCCCAAGGTTCTTTTTTTAGATGAGCCGACCATTGGTTTGGACGTTTCGGTTAAGGATAATATTCGTCGGGCAATTACTCAGATCAATCAAGAGGAAGAAACTACCATTCTTTTGACCACTCACGATTTGAGTGATATTGAGCAACTTTGTGATCGGATTTTCATGATTGACAAGGGGCAAGAGATTTTTGATGGAACGGTGAGCCAACTCAAGGAGACCTTTGGTAAGATGAAGACTCTCTCTTTTGAACTGCTACCAGGTCAAAGTCATCTGGTCTCTCACTATGAAGGTCTGTCTGATATGACCATTGATAGACAAGGAAACAGCCTCAACATTGAATTTGATAGTTCTCGCTATCAGTCAGCTGACATTATCAAGCAAATCCTGTCTGATTTTGAAATCCGCGATTTGAAGATGGTGGATACGGATATTGAGGATATTATCCGTCGCTTCTACCGAAAGGAGCTCTAGGATGATCAAATTGTGGATACGTTATAAACCCTTTATCAATGCAGGGGTTCAGGAGTTGATTACTTACCGAGTCAACTTTATTCTCTATCGGATTGGCGATGTCATGGGGGCTTTTGTGGCCTTTTATCTCTGGAAGGCTGTCTTTGATTCTTCGCAAGAGTCTTTGATTCAGGGCTTCAGTATGGCGGATATCACCCTCTACATCATCATGAGTTTTGTGACCAATCTTCTGACTAGATCCGATTCGTCCTTTATGATTGGGGAGGAGGTCAAGGATGGCTCCATTATCATGCGTTTGTTGCGACCAGTGCATTTTGCGGCCTCCTATCTTTTCACCGAACTTGGTTCCAAGTGGTTGATTTTTATCAGCGTTGGCCTTCCATTTTTAAGTGTCATTGTCTTGATGAAAATCATATCGGGTCAAGGTATTGTAGAGGTGCTAGGATTAACTGTCATTTATCTTTTTAGCTTAACGCTCGCCTATCTGATTAACTTTTTCTTTAATATTTGCTTTGGATTTTCAGCCTTTGTGTTTAAAAATCTTTGGGGTTCCAACCTACTTAAGACTTCCATAGTGGCTTTTATGTCGGGGAGTTTGATTCCCTTGGCATTCTTTCCAAAGGTTGTTTCAGATATTCTCTCCTTTTTGCCTTTTTCATCCTTGATTTATACTCCAGTTATGATCATTGTTGGAAAATACGATGCCAGTCAGATTCTTCAGGCACTCCTTTTGCAGTTCTTCTGGCTCTTAGTGATGGTGGGATTGTCTCAGTTGATTTGGAAACGGGTCCAGTCCTTTATCACCATTCAAGGAGGTTAGTATGAAAAAATATCAACGAATGCATCTGATTTTTATCAGACAATACATCAAACAAATCATGGAATATAAGGTGGATTTTGTGGTTGGTGTCTTGGGAGTCTTTCTGGCTCAAGGCTTGAATCTCTTGTTTCTCAATGTCATCTTTCAACATATTCCATTCCTAGAAGGCTGGACCTTTCAAGAGATAGCTTTCATTTATGGATTTTCCTTGATTCCCAAGGGAATGGACCATCTCTTTTTTGACAATCTCTGGGCACTAGGGCAACGCCTAGTCCGAAAAGGAGAGTTTGACAAGTATCTGACTCGTCCCATCAATCCTCTCTTTCACATCCTAGTTGAAACCTTTCAGATTGATGCCTTGGGTGAACTCTTAGTCGGTGGTATTTTATTGGGAACAACAGTGACCAGCATTGTTTGGACTCTTCCAAAATTCCTGCTTTTCCTAGTTTGTATTCCTTTTGCGACCTTGATTTATACTTCTCTTAAAATCGCAACAGCCAGTATCGCCTTTTGGACTAAGCAGTCAGGCGCCATGATTTACATCTTCTATATGTTCAATGACTTTGCTAAGTATCCGATTTCTATTTACAATTCTCTTCTTCGTTGGTTGATTAGCTTTATCGTGCCTTTCGCCTTTACAGCCTACTATCCAGCTAGCTATTTCTTACAGGAAAAGGATGTGTTCTTTAACGTAGGAGGTTTGATGTTGATTTCTCTGGTTTTCTTTGTTATTTCCCTTAAACTTTGGGATAAGGGCTTAGATTCCTACGAAAGTGCGGGTTCGTAAAAGCTAAAGTAAGACTAAAATCAAGAAAGAAACTTATGATGTTTGTAATTGAAGAAGTCAAGGATGAAAATCAAAAAAAGGCAGTTGTAGCTGAGGTTTTGAAGGATTTGCCAGAATGGTTTGGAATCCCAGAAAGCACACAAGCCTATATAGAAGGAACCACGACACTGCAAGTTTGGACCGCCTATCAGGAGAGTGATTTGACTAGATTTGTAAGCTTATCCTATTCGAGTGAAGATTGTGCAGAGATTGATTGTCTCGGCGTAAAAAAGCTTATCAAGGTAGAAAAATTGGGAGCCAATTGCTTGCTACTTTAGAGAGTGAAGCTCGTAAAAAAGTTGGTTATCTGCAGGTCAAAACAGTGGCAGAAGGTTCTAATAAAGATTATGATCGAACAAATGACTTTTATCGAGGTCTTGGCTTTAAAAAGTTAGAGATTTTTCCTCAACTATGGAATCCGCAAAATCCTTGTCAGATTTTGATTAAAAAGCTTGAATAATATTACTTGACATCTATTCTCAGAGTGCTATACTGTAAGTGTAATCGCCGATTTAGCTTAGTTGGTAGAGCAAGGCACTCGTAAAGCCTAGGTTATAGGTAGATAAACGACTGAGGATTTGAAAAAATAGATAGGTAGAAGATAACCGTTAAGCCTTACTCTTAGCGGTTATTTATATTGTTTAATAGCGCTAATATTTTATCAATTATGCCTGTTTTCGTGTTTCTGGTAGTTGTTCAAGTTTATTGCTACTATTTTTGATGGTATGAATGTGCTTATAATGTATCCCGGTTAACGAAAGTTTTGGACTTATACTCTTCGAAAATCTCTTCAAACCACGTCAACGTCGCCTTGCCGTGCGTATGGTTACTGACTTCGTCAGTTCTATCCACAACCTCAAAACAGTGTTTTGAGCTGACTTCGTCAGTTCTATCTACAACCTCAAAACAGTGTTTTGAGCAACCTGCGGCTAGTTTCCTAGTTTACTCTTTGATTTTCATTGAGTACTAATCTTATTTTTTAACGTGTGCTAAAAAATAAATTAATGCATGTTAATTTTTCTTGAATTAAATTTTTTTAAATGATATACTGTTTTTATGGAGAGATAACAATTATATATAAATGTACTACTCTATTTCCTAGATAATACTTAGTAAAACTTTTTATAACAAAGGCTAGCAAAGTTAAAGTTTATTATCTATTGGAGTTTAAATAAATATGTAAGGAATTAAAATGAAAAAAAGTACAGTATTGTCATTAACCACAGCTGCAGTTATTTTAGCAGCCTATGCCCCTCATGAGGTAGTCTTAGCAGACACATCTAACTCTGAAGATGCTTTAAGCATCTCTGATAAAGAAAAAGTAGCAGAAAATAAAGAGAAACATGAAAATATCCATAGTGCTATAGAAACTTCACAGGATTTTAAAGAGAAGAAAACAGCAGTCATTGAGGGAAAAGAAGTTGTTAGTAAAAATCCTGTGACAGACAATAACACTAGCAATGAAGAAGCAAGAATCAAAGAAGATTCCAATCAATCCCAAGGAGATCATACGGACTCATTTGTGAATAAAAACACAGAAAATCCCAAAAAAGAAGATAAAGTTGTCTATATTGCTGAATTTAAAGATAAAGAATCTGGAGAAAAAGCAATCAAGCAACTATCCAATCTTAAGAATACAAAAGTTTTATATACTTATGATAGAATTTTTAACGGTAGTGCCATAGAAACAACTCCAGATAACTTGGACAAAATTAAACAAATAGAAGGTATTACATCGGTTGAAAGGGCACAAAAAGTCCAACCCATGATGAATCATGCCAGAAAGGAAATTGGAGTTGAGGAAGCTATTGATTACCTAAAGTCTATCAATGCTCCGTTTGGGAAAAATTTTGATGGTAGAGGTATGGTCATTTCAAATATCGATACTGGAACAGATTATAGACATAAGGCTATGAGAATCGATGATGATGCCAAAGCCTCAATGAGATTTAAAAAAGAAGACTTAAAAGGAACTGATAAAAATTATTGGTTGAGTGATAAAATCCCTCATGCGTTCAATTATTATAATGGTGGCAAAATCACTGTAGAAAAATATGATGATGGAAGGGATTATTTTGACCCACATGGGATGCATATTGCAGGGATTCTTGCTGGAAATGATACTGAACAAGATATCAAAAACTTTAACGGCATAGATGGAATTGCACCTAATGCACAAATTTTCTCTTACAAAATGTATTCTGACGCAGGATCTGGGTTTGCGGGTGATGAAACAATGTTTCATGCTATTGAAGATTCTATCAAACACAACGTTGATGTTGTTTCGGTATCATCTGGTTTTACAGGAACAGGTCTTGTAGGTGAGAAATATTGGCAAGCTATTCGGGCATTAAGAAAAGCAGGCATTCCAATGGTTGTCGCTACGGGTAACTATGCGACTTCTGCTTCAAGTTCTTCATGGGATTTAGTAGCAAATAATCATCTGAAAATGACCGACACTGGAAATGTAACACGAACTGCAGCACATGAGGATGCGATAGCGGTCGCTTCTGCTAAAAATCAAACAGTTGAGTTTGATAAAGTTAACATAGGTGGAGAAAGTTTTAAATACAGAAATATAGGGGCCTTTTTCGATAAGAATAAAATCACAACAAATGAAGATGGAACAAAAGCTCCTAGTAAATTAAAATTTGTATATATAGGCAAGGGGCAAGACCAAGATTTGATAGGTTTGGATCTTAGGGGCAAAATTGCAGTAATGGATAGAATTTATACAAAGGATTTAAAAAATGCTTTTAAAAAAGCTATGGATAAGGGTGCACGCGCCATTATGGTTGTAAATACTGTAAATTACTACAATAGAGATAATTGGACAGAGCTTCCAGCTATGGGATATGAAGCGGATGAAGGTACTAAAAGTCAAGTGTTTTCAATTTCAGGAGATGATGGTGTAAAGCTATGGAACATGATTAATCCTAATAAAAAAACTGAAGTCAAAAGAAATAATAAAGAAGATTTTAAAGATAAATTGGAGCAATACTATCCAATTGATATGGAAAGTTTTAATTCCAACAAACCGAATGTAGGTGACGAAAAAGAGATTGACTTTAAGTTTGCACCTGACACAGACAAAGAACTCTATAAAGAAGATATCATCGTTCCAGCAGGATCTACATCTTGGGGGCCAAGAATAGATTTACTTTTAAAACCCGATGTTTCAGCACCTGGTAAAAATATTAAATCCACGCTTAATGTTATTAATGGCAAATCAACTTATGGCTATATGTCAGGAACTAGTATGGCGACTCCAATCGTGGCAGCTTCTACTGTTTTGATTAGACCGAAATTAAAGGAAATGCTTGAAAGACCTGTATTGAAAAATCTTAAGGGAGATGACAAAATAGATCTTACAAGTCTTACAAAAATTGCCCTACAAAATACTGCGCGACCTATGATGGATGCAACTTCTTGGAAAGAAAAAAGTCAATACTTTGCATCACCTAGACAACAGGGAGCAGGCCTAATTAATGTGGCCAATGCTTTGAGAAATGAAGTTGTAGCAACTTTCAAAAACACGGATTCTAAAGGTTTGGTAAACTCATATGGTTCCATTTCTCTTAAAGAAATAAAAGGTGATAAAAAATACTTTACAATCAAGCTTCACAATACATCAAACAGACCTTTGACTTTTAAAGTTTCAGCATCAGCGATAACTACAGATTCTCTAACTGACAGATTAAAACTTGATGAAACATATAAAGATGAAAAATCTCCAGATGGTAAGCAAATTGTTCCAGAAATTCACCCAGAAAAAGTCAAAGGAGCAAATATCACATTTGAGCATGATACTTTCACTATAGGCGCAAATTCTAGCTTTGATTTGAATGCGGTTATAAATGTTGGAGAGGCCAAAAACAAAAATAAATTTGTAGAATCATTTATTCATTTTGAGTCAGTGGAAGAAATGGAAGCTCTAAACTCCAACGGGAAGAAAATAAACTTCCAACCTTCTTTGTCGATGCCTCTAATGGGATTTGCTGGGAATTGGAACCACGAACCAATCCTTGATAAATGGGCTTGGGAAGAAGGGTCAAGATCAAAAACACTGGGAGGTTATGATGATGATGGTAAACCGAAAATTCCAGGAACCTTAAATAAGGGAATTGGTGGAGAACATGGTATAGATAAATTTAATCCAGCAGGAGTTATACAAAATAGAAAAGATAAAAATACAACATCCCTGGATCAAAATCCAGAATTATTTGCTTTCAATAACCAAGGGATCAACGCTCCATCATCAAGTGGTTCTAAGATTGCTAACATTTATCCTTTAGATTCAAATGGAAATCCTCAAGATGCTCAACTTGAAAGAGGATTAACACCTTCTCCACTTGTATTAAGAAGTGCAGAAGAAGGATTGATTTCAATAGTAAATACAAATAAAGAGGGAGAAAATCAAAGAGACTTAAAAGTCATTTCGAGAGAACACTTTATTAGAGGAATTTTAAATTCTAAAAGCAATGATGCAAAGGGAATCAAATCATCTAAACTAAAAGTTTGGGGTGACTTGAAGTGGGATGGACTCATCTATAATCCTAGAGGTAGAGAAGAAAATGCACCAGAAAGTAAGGATAATCAAGATCCTGCTACTAAGATAAGAGGTCAATTTGAACCGATTGCGGAAGGTCAATATTTCTATAAATTTAAATATAGATTAACTAAAGATTACCCATGGCAGGTTTCCTATATTCCTGTAAAAATTGATAACACCGCCCCTAAGATTGTTTCGGTTGATTTTTCAAATCCTGAAAAAATTAAGTTGATTACAAAGGATACTTATCATAAGGTAAAAGATCAGTATAAGAATGAAACGCTATTTGCGAGAGATCAAAAAGAACATCCTGAAAAATTTGACGAGATTGCGAACGAAGTTTGGTATGCTGGCGCCGCTCTTGTTAATGAAGATGGAGAGGTTGAAAAAAATCTTGAAGTAACTTACGCAGGTGAGGGTCAAGGAAGAAATAGAAAACTTGACAAAGACGGAAATACCATTTATGAAATTAAAGGTGCAGGAGATTTAAGAGGAAAAATCATTGAAGTCATTGCATTAGATGCTTCTAGCAATTTCACAAAGATTCATAGAATTAAATTTGCTGATCAGGCTGATGAAAAGGGGATGATTTCTTATTACCTAGTAGATCCTGACAAAGATGCTTCTAAATATGAAAAACTTGGTGAAATTTCTGAAGATAAACTCAAAAATGCAAAGAGCCCAGAGGAAAATACCAATAATAATCAAGCTAAGGATGAAGATTCAAAACCAGATGAAAAAAGTTCAGTTGAGGGAGAAGCTAGCCTTGAAATAAATAAAACTATTTCAACAATTAGAGACTTTGAAAATAAAGACCTAAAGAAACTCATTAAAAAGAAATTTAGAGAAGTTGATGATTTTACAAGTGAAACTGGTAAGAGAATAGAGGAATACGATTATAAATACGATGATAAGGGAAATATTATTGCTTATGACGATGGTAGTGCCTTACAATATGAAACTGAAAAATTTGACGAAATAAAATCAAAAATTTATGGTGTTCTAAGCCCATCTAAAGATGGACACTTTGAAATTCTTGGAAAGATAAGCAATGTTTCTAAAAATGCCAAGGTATATTATGGAAATAGCTATAAATCGATAGAAATCAAAGCGACTAAGTATGATTCACATTCAAAAACGATGATATTTGATTTATACGCTAATATTAATGATATTGTAGATGGATTAGCTTTTGCTGGAGATATGAGATTATTTGTTAAAGATGACAATCAAATAAAAGCTGAAACTAAAATTAGAATGCCTGAAAAAAATAAGGAAACTAAAGCAGAATATCCCTATGTATCAAGTTATGGGAATGTAATTGAATTAGGAGAAGGAGATCTTTCAAAGAACAAACCAGACAATTTAACTAAAATGGAATCTGGTAAAATCTATTCTGATTCAGAAAAACAACAATATCTGTTAAAGGATAACATCATTCTAAGAAAAGGCTATGCACTAAAAGTGACTACCTATAATCCTGGAAAAACGGATATGTTAGAAGGAAATGGAGTCTATAGCAAGGAAGATATAGCAAAAATACAAAAGGCCAATCCTAATCTAAGAGTCCTTTCAGAAACAACAATTTATGCTGATAGTAGAAATGTTGAAGATGGAAGAAGTACCCAAGCTGTATTAATGTCGGCTTTGGACGGCTTTAACATTATAAGGTATCAAGTGTTTACATTTAAAATGAACGATAAAGGGGAAGCTATCGATAAAGACGGAAATCTTGTGACAGATTCTTCTAAACTTGTATTATTTGGTAAGGATGATAAAGAATACACTGGAGAGGATAAGTCCAATGTAGAAGCTATAAAAGAAGATGGCTCCATGTTATTTATTGATACCAAACCAGTAAACCTTTCAATGGATAAGAACTACTTTAATCCATCTAAATCTAATAAAATTTATGTACGAAATCCAGAATTTTATTTAAGAGGTAAGATTTCTGATAAGGGTGGTTTTAACTGGGAATTGAGAGTTAATGAATCGGTTGTAGATAATTATTTAATCTACGGAGATTTACACATTGATAACACTAGAGATTTTAATATTAAGCTGAATGTTAAAGACGGTGACATCATGGACTGGGGAATGAAAGACTATAAAGCAAACGGATTTCCAGATAAGGTAACAGATATGGATGGAAATGTTTATCTTCAAACTGGCTATAGCGATTTGAATGCTAAAGCAGTTGGAGTCCACTATCAGTTTTTATATGATAATGTTAAACCCGAAGTAAACATTGATCCTAAGGGAAATACTAGTATCGAATATGCTGATGGAAAATCTGTAGTCTTTAACATCAATGATAAAAGAAATAATGGATTCGATGGTGAGATTCAAGAACAACATATTTATGTAAATGGAAAAGAATATACATCATTTGATGATATTAAACAAATAACAGACAAGACACTAAACATTAAGATTGTTGTAAAAGATTTTGCAAGAAATACAACCGTAAAAGAATTCATTTTAAATAAAGATACGGGAGAGGTAAGTGAATTAAAACCTCATAGGGTAACTGTGACCATTCAAAATGGAAAAGAAATGAGTTCAACGATAGTGTCGGAAGAAGATTTTATTTTACCTGTTTATAAGGGTGAATTAGAAAAAGGATACCAATTTGATGGTTGGGAAATTTCTGGTTTCGAAGGTAAAAAAGACGCTGGCTATGTTATTAATCTATCAAAAGATACCTTTATAAAACCTGTATTCAAGAAAATAGAGGAGAAAAAGGAGGAAGAAAATAAACCTACTTTTGATGTATCGAAAAAGAAAGATAACCCACAAGTAAACCATAGTCAATTAAATGAAAGTCACAGAAAAGAGGATTTACAAAGAGAAGATCATTCACAAAAATCTGATTCAACTAAGGATGTTACAGCTACAGTTCTTGATAAAAACAATATCAGTAGTAAATCAACTACTAACAATCCTAATAAGTTGCCAAAAACTGGAACAGCAAGCGGAGCCCAGACACTATTAGCTGCCGGAATAATGTTTATAGTAGGAATTTTTCTTGGATTGAAGAAAAAAAATCAAGATTAAGACAAAAGCTATAGAAAAAAATGGTTTATGTACTGAGATTAGATAGTGAGGTGATGACATAGTTTTGTGAAAACGGCCATTTATAACTCAATTATTTAGTTTACTTCACTTCACTATTGATACTATTTGGAGTTATTAATGGACTTAGTTTAGATAACTAATGAATTGATTGAAAGGGTTAGTATTGACAATATTGGTCATATTGATTAGAAAATAGAGTCTATCAAAATTTAAAGGCTAATAGAGGTGATGAGACAATTTCAAGGAATTAAGTAGCGTTTGGTTGCTTAATTCCTTTTTATTTGGAAGGAAGTTTTTCGTAACCGCCCAATAACGAAGTCTATTGGACGGTTACGATATGATCACTGACTTCGTCAGTCTTATCTACAACCTCAAAACTGTGTTTTGAGCAACCTGCGGCTAGCTTCCTAGTTTGCTCTTTGATTTTCATTGAGTATTAGAACAGAAAAATGCTTGGAGTATTTGTTTGTGTGTTTGTTTTTATATAACAAACTATAAACACAACAAAAATATAAAAAAAGAGACAAAAAAGAACATAAAGTAATTAACAACGATTTCATATAGTGTTATACTTATAGCATAAAGTTAATGGAAAGAAGGGAAAACCTTATGGTATTAGATTATTTCTTTGACAAAAACCTTGTGTTTTGCTTAGAAGCGGATAATCAAGAACATCTCTTTGATCAGGTTGCAACTTTATTGGAAGAACGAGAAATTGTAACTCCAACTTATCGTGAAGCCTTGATCACGCGTGAAAAGTCATTTCCAACTGGTTTAGATATGGAATTTCTAGGAAAGGACTTGCCAAATGTAGCGATTCCTCACACAGATATTGTTCATAATCTAGCTGAGAAAGTGGTGGTTGTTCGATTAGAAAAACCAGTAACTTTTCACAATATGATAGCTCCTGATAAGGAAGTAGAAGTATCTCTACTCTTCTTTATCATTAACAATTCAAGTTCAAGTCAAACGAACATTCTGGCTCAGTTGATGGACTTTTTCACAGGAAATGGTCATCTTGAAGACCTATCAAAAATTTCTGAACCAGAAAAACTTTATGCTTACATTGCTGAAGCAACCGCTTAATCTTGTCTATTAAAAAATAAAATCGGAGGAAATCCAAATGATTAAAATTCTTGCTGCCTGCGGTGCAGGTGTTAACTCAAGTCACCAAATTAAAAGTGCTCTAGAAGAAGAACTTTCAAACCGTGGTTATGATGTTCACTGTGATGCAGTCATGGTGAAAGATGTAAACGAAGACCTTATGAAAGGTTACGATATCTTTACACCAATCGCTGCAACAGACCTTGGTTTTGAACCAGGTATCCCAGTTATCGAAGCTGGGCCAATCTTATTCCGTATCCCAGCAATGAGCGCTCCAGTATTTGACAATATTGAAGCAGCTATTAAAGAACATGGATTAAGCTAATTCTAATTTGTTAACATTCATATAACATAAAAAAGGGAGGAACTGTTATGGATGCAATCTTTGACCTAATCGGAAAGGTTTTCAATCCCATCTTAGAAATGGGTGGACCTGTCATCATGTTGATCATTTTGACAGTATTGGCTTTACTTTTTGGAGTGAAATTCTCCAAAGCGCTTGAAGGTGGTATCAAACTTGCCATCGCTCTTACAGGTATCGGTGCTATCATCGGTATGCTAAATGGTGCTTTCTCAGCATCACTTGCAAAATTCGTTGAAAACACTGGTATCCAATTGAGTATTACAGACGTTGGTTGGGCACCACTCGCAACAATCACTTGGGGTTCTGCTTGGACACTATACTTCTTGCTCATCATGTTGATTGTCAACGTAGTGATGCTTGCTATGAAGAAAACCGATACACTTGATGTCGATATCTTTGATATCTGGCACTTGTCTATCACAGGTCTCTTGATTAAATGGTATGCTGATAACAATGGTGTGAGTCAAGGGGTTTCACTCTTTATTGCTACAGCAGCTATCGTCCTTGTCGGTGTGTTGAAAATTATCAACTCTGACTTGATGAAACCTACATTTGATGACCTTCTTAACGCCCCAAGTTCATCACCAATGACATCAACTCACATGAACTACATGATGAACCCAGTTATCATGGTTTTGGATAAGATTTTTGAAAAATTCTTCCCAGGCCTTGATAAATATGACTTTGATGCTGCTAAATTGAACAAGAAAATCGGTTTCTGGGGATCTAAATTCTTCATCGGTTTCATCCTTGGTATCGTTATCGGTATTATGGGAACTCCACATCCAATTGCAGGTGTTGCAGATGCAGATAAATGGCGTCTTGTTATCAAAGGATGGTTGTCTCTTGGTTTGACTGCCGGTGTATCTTTGGAACTCTTCTCACTTATCGGTTCATGGTTCATCGCAGCCGTAGAACCACTATCACAAGGTATTACAAACGTTGCTACTAAACGTCTTCAAGGACGTAAATTCAATATCGGTCTTGACTGGCCATTCATCGCTGGTCGTGCTGAAATCTGGGCTTGTGCCAACGTACTTGCACCAATCATGTTGATTGAAGCAGTGCTTCTTTCAAAAGTTGGAAATGGTATCTTGCCACTTGCAGGTATCATCGCTATGGGTGTTACTCCAGCTCTCTTGGTTGTAACTCGTGGTAAATTGCTCCGTATGATTATCTTCGGAACACTCTTGTTGCCACTCTTCCTTCTTTCAGGTACCCTTATTGCACCATTTGCAACAGAACTTGCTAAAGGTGTAGGTGCCTTCCCAGAAGGTGTGAGCCAAACTCAATTGATTACTCACTCTACTCTTGAAGGACCAATCGAAAAACTTCTTGGTTGGACAATTGGTAACACTACAACTGGTGATATCAAAGCAATCCTTGGTGCAGTAGTCTTCCTTGTATTCTATATCGGTATCTTTGCTTGGTACAGAAAACAAATGATCAAACGTAACGAAGAGTACGCAGCAAAAGCAAAATAATGCGCTCCTATAAAATATAAACTCAATGAAAATCAAAGAGCAAACTAGGAAACTAGCCACAGGTTGCTCAAAACACAGTTTTGAGGTTGTAGATAAGACTGGCGAAGTCAGCTCAAAACATGGTTTTGAGGTTATAGATGAAACTGACGAAGTCAGTAATCATACATACGGCAAGGCGACACTGACGAAGTTTGAATTGGATTTTCGCAGAGTGTAAATTGTTGAAACTAGGTTGTCATACCATGTATACCACTTGGGCTTTGGTAGTAGCTAACTGCACTAAATATAATATAAGGAGGGTTTTATGGGGAAAGGCCATTGGAATCGGAAAAGAGTTTATAGCATTCGTAAGTTTGCTGTGGGAGCTTGCTCAGTAATGATTGGGACTTGTGCAGTTCTATTAGGAGGAAATATAGCTGGAGAATCTGTAGTTTATGCGGATGAAACACTTATTACTCATACTGCTGAGAAACCTAAAGAGGAAAAAATGATAGTAGAAGAAAAGGCTGATAAAGCTTTGGAAACTAAAAATGTAGTTGAAAGGACAGAACAAAGTGAACCTAGTTCAACTGAGGCTATTGCATCTGAGAAGAAAGAAGATGAAGCCGTAACTCCAAAAGAGGAAAAAGTGTCTGCTAAACCGGAAGAAAAAGCTCCAAGGATAGAATCACAAGCTTCAAATCAAGAAAAACCGCTCAAGGAAGATGCTAAAGCTGTAACAAATGAAGAAGTGAATCAAATGATTGAAGACAGGAAAGTGGATTTTAATCAAAATTGGTATTTTAAACTCAATGCAAATTCTAAGGAAGCCATTAAACCTGATGCAGACGTATCTACGTGGAAAAAATTAGATTTACCGTATGACTGGAGTATCTTTAACGATTTCGATCATGAATCTCCTGCACAAAATGAAGGTGGACAGCTCAACGGTGGGGAAGCTTGGTATCGCAAGACTTTCAAACTAGATGAAAAAGACCTCAAGAAAAATGTTCGCCTTACTTTTGATGGCGTCTACATGGATTCTCAAGTTTATGTCAATGGTCAGTTAGTGGGGCATTATCCAAATGGTTATAACCAGTTCTCATACGATATCACCAAATACCTTCACAAAGATGGTCGTGAGAATGTGATTGCTGTCCATGCAGTCAACAAACAGCCAAGTAGCCGTTGGTATTCAGGAAGTGGTATCTATCGTGATGTGACTTTACAAGTGACAGATAAGGTGCATGTTGAGAAAAATGGGACAACTATTTTAACACCAAAACTTGAAGAACAACAACATGGCAAGGTTGAAACTCATGTGACCAGCAAAATCGTCAATACGGACGACAAAGACCATGAACTTGTAGCCGAATATCAAATCGTTGAACGAGGTGGTCATGCTGTAACAGGCTTAGTTCGTACAGCGAGTCGTACCTTAAAAGCACATGAATCAACAAGCCTAGATGCGATTTTAGAAGTTGAAAGACCAAAACTCTGGACCGTTTTAAATGACAAACCTGCCTTGTACGAATTGATTACGCGTGTTTACCGTGACGGTCAATTGGTTGATGCTAAGAAGGATTTGTTTGGTTACCGTTACTATCACTGGACTCCAAATGAAGGTTTCTCTTTGAATGGTGAACGTATTAAATTCCATGGAGTATCCTTGCACCACGACCATGGGGCGCTTGGAGCAGAAGAAAATTATAAAGCAGAATATCGCCGTCTCAAACAAATGAAGGAGATGGGAGTTAACTCCATCCGTACAACCCACAACCCTGCTAGTGAGCAAACCTTGCAAATCGCAGCAGAACTAGGTTTACTCGTTCAGGAAGAGGCTTTTGATACTTGGTATGGTGGCAAGAAACCTTATGACTATGGACGTTTTTTTGAAAAAGATGCCACTCACCCAGAAGCTCGAAAAGGTGAAAAATGGTCTGATTTTGACCTACGTACCATGGTCGAAAGAGGCAAAAACAACCCTGCTATCTTCATGTGGTCAATTGGTAATGAAATAGGTGAAGCTAATGGTGATGCCCACTCTTTAGCAACTGTTAAACGTTTGGTCAAGGTTATCAAGGATGTTGATAAGACTCGCTATGTTACCATGGGAGCAGATAAATTCCGTTTCGGTAATGGTAGCGGAGGGCATGAGAAAATTGCTGATGAACTCGATGCTGTTGGATTTAACTATTCTGAAGATAATTACAAAGCCCTTAGAGCTAAGCATCCAAAATGGTTGATTTATGGATCAGAAACATCTTCAGCTACCCGTACACGTGGAATTTACTATCGCCCTGAACGTGAATTGAAACATAGCAATGGACCTGAGCGTAATTATGAACAGTCTGACTATGGGAATGATCGTGTTGGTTGGGGGAAAACAGCAACCGCTTCATGGACTTTTGACCGTGACAACGCTGGCTATGCTGGACAGTTTATCTGGACAGGTACGGACTATATTGGTGAACCTACACCATGGCATAACCAAAATCAAACTCCTGTTAAGAGCTCTTACTTTGGTATCGTAGATACAGCCGGCATTCCAAAACATGACTTCTACCTCTACCAAAGCCAATGGGTTTCTGTTAAAAAGAAACCGATGGTACACCTTCTTCCTCACTGGAACTGGGAAAACAAAGAATTAGCATCCAAAGTAGCTGACTCAGAAGGTAAGATTCCAGTTCGTGCTTATTCGAATGCTTCTAGTGTAGAATTATTCTTGAATGGAAAATCTCTTGGTCTTAAGACTTTCAATAAAAAACAAACCAGCGATGGGCGGACTTACCAAGAAGGTGCAAATGCTAATGAACTTTATCTTGAATGGAAAGTTGCCTATCAACCGGGTACCTTGGAAGCAATTGCTCGTGATGAATCTGACAAGGAAATTGCTCGAGATAAGATTACGACTGCTGGTAAGCCAGCGGCAGTTCGTCTTATTAAGGAAGACCATGCGATTGCAGCAGATGGAAAAGACTTGACTTACATCTACTATGAAATTGTTGACAGCCAGGGGAATGTGGTTCCAACTGCTAATAATCTGGTTCGCTTCCAATTGCATGGCCAAGGTCAACTGGTCGGTGTAGATAACGGAGAACAAGCCAGCCGTGAACGCTATAAGGCGCAAGCAGATGGTTCTTGGATTCGTAAAGCATTTAATGGTAAAGGTGTTGCCATTGTCAAATCAACTGAACAAGCAGGGAAATTCACCCTTACTGCCCACTCTGATCTCTTGAAATCGAACCAAGTCACTGTCTTTACTGGTAAGAAAGAAGGACAAGAAAAGACTGTTTTGGGGACAGAGGTGCCAAAAGTACAGACCATTATTGGAGAGGCACCTGAAATGCCTACCACTGTTCCGTTTGTATACAGTGATGGTAGTCGTGCAGAACGTCCTGTAACCTGGTCTTTAGTAGATGTGAGCAAGCCTGGTATTGTAACGGTGAAAGGTATGGCTGACGGACGAGAAGTAGAAGCTCGTGTAGAAGTGATTGCTCTTAAATCAGAGCTACCAGTTGTGAAACGTATTGCTCCAAATACTAACTTGAATTCTGTAGACAAATCTGTTTCCTATGTTTTGACTGATGGAAGTGTACAAGAGTATGAAGTGGACAAGTGGGAGATTGCCGAAGAAGATAAAGCTAAGTTAGCAATTCCAGGTTCTCGTATTCAAGCGACCGGTTATTTAGAAGGTCAACCAATTCATACAACCCTTGTGGTAGAAGAAGGCAATCCTGCAGCACCTGTAGTGCCAACTGTTACTGTTGGAGGTGAAGCAGTAACAGGTCTTACTAGTCGACAACCAATGCAATATCGTACTCTATCTTATGGTGCCCAATTGCCAGAAGTCACAGCAAGTGCTGAAAATGCTGATGTGACAGTTCTTCAAGCAAGCGCAGCAAACGGCATGCGTGCAAGCATATTTGTTCAGCCTAAAGATGGTGGCCCTCTTCAAACCTATGCAATTCAATTCCTAGAAGAAGCACCAAAAATTGCTCACTTGAGCTTGCAAGTGGAAAAAGCTGACAGTCTCAAAGAAGACCAAACTGTCAAATTGTCGGTTCGAGCTCACTATCAAGATGGAACGCAAGCTGTATTACCAGCTGATAAAGTAACCTTCTCTACAAGTGGTGAAGGGGAAGTTGTAGTCCGAAAAGGAATGCTTGAGTTGCATAAACCAGGAGCAGTCACTCTGAACGCTGAATATGAGGGTGCTACAGGTCAAATCACTCTCACTATCCAAGTCAATACTGAGAAGAAGATTGCGCAATCCATCCGTCCTGTAAATGTAGTGACAGATTTGCATCAGGAACCAAGTCTTCCAGCAACAGTAACAGTTGAGTATGACAAAGGTTTCCCTAAAACTCATAAAGTCACTTGGCAAGCTATTCCGAAAGAAAAACTAGACTCCTATCAAACATTTGAAGTACTAGGTAAAGTTGAAGGAATTGACCTTGAAGCGCGTGCAAAAGTCTCTGTAGAAGGTATCGTTTCAGTTGAAGAAGTCAGTGTGACAACTCCAATCGCAGAAGCACCACAATTACCAGAAAGTGTTCGGACATATGATTCAAATGGTCACGTTTCATCAGCTAAGGTTGCATGGGATGCGATTCGTCCAGAGCAATACGCTAAGGAAGGTGTCTTTACAGTTAATGGTCGCTTAGAAGGTACGCAATTAACAACTAAACTTCATGTTCGCGTATCTGCTCAAACTGAGCAAGGTGCAAACATTTCTGACCAATGGACCGGTTCAGAATTGCCACTTGCCTTTGCTTCAGACTCAAATCCAAGCGACCCAGTTTCAAATGTTAATGACAAGCTCATTTCCTACAATAACCAACCAGCCAATCGTTGGACAAACTGGAATCGTAGTAATCCAGAAGCTTCAGTCGGTGTCCTATTCGGAGATTCAGGTATTTTGAGCAAACGCTCCGTTGATAATCTAAGTGTCGGATTCCACGAAGACCATGGAGTTGGTGCACCGAAGTCTTATGTGATTGAGTATTATGTTGGTAAGACTGTCCCAACAGCTCCTAAAAACCCTAGTTTTGTTGGTAATGAGGACCATGTCTTTAATGATTCTGCCAACTGGAAACCAGTTACTAATCTAAAAGCCTCTGCTCAACTCAAGGCTGGAGAAATGAACCACTTTAGCTTTGATAAAGTTGAAACCTATGCTGTTCGTATTCGCATGGTGAGAGCAGACAACAAACTAGGAACGTCTATCACAGAGGTACAAATCTTTGCGAAACAAGTTGCGGCAGCCAAGCAAGGACAAACAAGAATCCAAGTTGACGGTAAAGACTTAGCAAACTTCAACCCTGATTTGACAGACTACTACCTTGAGTCTGTAGATGGAAAAGTTACGGCAGTCACAGCAAGTGTTAGCAACAATGGCCTCGCTACCGTCGTTCCAAGCGTTCGTGAAGGTGAGCCGGTTCGTGTCATCGCGAAAGCTGAAAATGGCGACATCTTAGGAGAATACCGTCTGCACTTCACTAAGGATAAGAACTTACTTTCTCATAAACCAGTTGCTGCGGTTAAACAAGCTCGCTTGCTACAAGTAGGTCAAGCACTTGAATTGCCGACTAAGGTTCCAGTTTACTTCACAGGTAAAGACGGCTACGAAACAAAAGATTTGTCAGTTGAATGGGAAGAAGTTCCAGCAGAAAATCTGACAAAAGCAGGTCAATTTACCGTTCGAGGCCATGTCCTTGGTAGTGATTTTGTTGCTGAGGTCACTGTACGAGTGACAGACAAACTAGGCGAAGCTCTTTCAGATAACCCTAACTATGATGAAAACAGTAACCAGGCCTTTGCTTCAGCAACCAATGATATTGACAAAAACTCTCATGACCGCGTTGACTATCTCAATGACGGAGATCATTCAGAAAATCGTCGTTGGACAAACTGGTCTCCAACACCATCTTCTAATCCAGAAGTATCAGCGGGTGTGATCTTCCGTGAAAATGGTAAGATTGTAGAACGGACTGTTGCTCAAGCCAAACTTCACTTCTTTGCAGATAGTGGTACGGATGCACCAACTAAACTCGTTTTAGAACGCTATGTCGGTCCAGAGTTTGAAGTGCCAACCTACTATTCAAACTACCAAGCCTACGACGCAGACCATCCATTCAACAATCCAGAAAATTGGGAAGCTGTGCCTTATCGTGCGGATAAAGACATCGCAGCTGGTGATGAAATCAACGTAACATTTAAAGCTGTCAAAGCCAAAGCTATGAGATGGCGTATGGAGCGTAAAGCTGACAAGAGCGGTGTTGCGATGATTGAGATGACCTTCCTTGCACCGAGTGAATTGCCTCAAGAAAGTACGCAATCGAAGATTCTTGTAGATGGAAAAGAACTTGCTGATTTCGCTGAAAATCGTCAAGACTATCAAATTACCTATAAAGGTCAACGGCCAAAAGTCTCAGTTGAAGAAAACAATCAAGTAGCTTCAACTGTGGTAGATAGTGGAGAAGATAGCCTTCCAGTACTTGTTCGCCTCGTTTCAGAAAGTGGAAAACAAGTCAAGGAATACCGTATCCACTTGACTAAGGAAAAACCAGTTTCTGAGAAGACAGTTGCTGCTGTACAAGAAGATCTTCCAAAACTCGAATTTGTTGAAAAAGATTTGGCATACAAGACAGTTGAGAAAAAAGATTCAACACTGTATCTAGGTGAAACTCGTGTAGAACAAGAAGGAAAAACTGGTAAAGAACGTATCTTTACAGCGATTAATCCTGATGGAAGTAAGGAAGAAAAACTCCGTGAAGTGGTAGAAGCTCCGACAGACCGCATCGTCTTGGTTGGAACCAAACCAGTAGCTCAAGAAGCTAAAAAACCACAAGTGTCAGAAAAAGCAGATACAAAACCAATTGATTCAAGTGAAGCTAGTCAAACTAATAAAGCCCAGTTACCAAATACAGGTAGTGCGGCAAGCCAAGCAGCAGTAGCAGGTTTAGCTCTTCTAGGTTTGAGTGCAGGATTAGTAGTTACTAAAGGTAAAAAAGAAGACTAGAAATTTTGATACCTTCTTTATCATTAAAGACCAAAGAAAAACTCTTGTCCTAAATAGAAGATAAAGAGTCTGGGACAAAATAGTTCTCAACCACAAAAAAGCTAGATATTTCCAATTGCGGAACTCTAGCTTTTTAATTTTGAGTCGTTCTCTTATTGTATAGTAGATTGAAACTAGAGTAGTACACTTCTACTTCTAAAACATTGTTAGAAATCGATTTGACTGTCCTTATCGATTTGTCCTGTTCTTATTTCATTTCATTATGTTTTAGGAGGTTATTGGCCATAAGTACCAATCCCATGTCAATTCTCACTTGACGCTTGCCTCTCAGATTACATCTCTTGTAACCCAAACAAGCCTTTAACTGCCCAAAGACAGGTTCCACATCAATCTTGCGTTGAGCGAAAATCTGTCTACCTTGGGGAGATAAAAGCGCCTGACATTCTTTAGCTTTCAAGTTTTGATAGCGTTCGTTCATATATAGCCCCCTTTTGAGGGGCTGATTCAGGTTCGTCGGCATAGTAAACCTTGATTTCCTGTTGAAAGTCTGTCTGTGTTTTCTGATGTTTGGTATGGTGAAAACGATAATACCAGCCATCAGGATGTGTGTAGCTATCCTCCTTGTCATTATAGTGCCAATTCGCTAAGTTTTTAGCTGACTGTTTATACCCTCTCTTTTGTTCCTTATCAAACATGGCATATTTAATCAGAAGGGGAGTGATTTCTTCTTGAAAATAGACTTGTATCTGTTCTTGAAGTTTGGCGGAGAATTTCTCTGTCGTTTTCTTCCACACAAAACTATACTTGTTGGCATTGGATTCAATCTTAGTTCCGTCAATAAACAAACAATCTAAGGTCACTAACTCTTCCATTTTTCAATTTTTCGACCAGAGAAAATCCCTTGTGAATAGACAAATAGAAGAGTAGATACAAGCATTTTAGGGTGATAAGACGGGCGATCAAAGGCATGATAGAAGGCGTAGAAGTGATGTTCCTCCAAGGTATTCACCACTTTTTCAATAGTAAAGACGAGATGGTCTTGTGGTAAGAAGGAACTGATTTCTAGTGGTAAAGTTGTTTGATTTGTGTTATAGTGAATATGCATGGGATAGCCTTTCTAAATGGTTTATTAAGCAATTCTATTTTACCAAGACTATCGTAACCATGCAAAAAAGCAACGGCAAATCCGTTGCCTTTTTGGATATAAGAGACTATTGTCCCATACTCTTTTCTTTGTATAAAATTGTATAGTGTTATTGTCTATACTATTTTGTAGAGAAAGCAAAAATCCCTAGAAAATGCTTAGGGATTCGACTATTTCATTAAGAACAATTCAACAATCATTTCTATATACATGATAAGGGTTAATAAGAATCCTGCACGCCAGAAGAATTTGATGAATTTAGGATAGTAAAAGCTGCGTTTTTTCAAAAGGAAGAAAAAGACGAGAATAATGGCTAGGATCGAGAGGGCTAGCCCCAGTCTAGGGAGGAAATTATGGGTAAAGGTTTTAGCTGTAATCAAGTAATACTCAAATACCAAGACTGGAAAAGCCAAATCCGCAAAGTTTCGTCCTAGTTTTTTTAATCTAAAAAGTTTGGTTAGGATAATGCAGATGACTAAGGTCAGTATCAATAATAAAATAGATGCTAATTTCATTAAAATCATACCCATATTGTATCATAAAAAAAGGCTAATGGAAACGAGAAACAGAGGAATTTATAGGAAAGTCAGGCTTTTGAGATTGTGGGTGATTTTTGTTATAATGAAAGTTATAAAATCTTATAATACCTTGAATGATTATTATCGAAAACTCTTTGGAGAAAAGACTTTTAAAGTCCCTATTGATGCGGGATTTGACTGTCCCAATCGTGATGGAACTGTGGCTCATGGAGGCTGTACTTTTTGTACGGTTTCAGGTTCTGGAGATACTATTGTAGCCCCAGATGCGCCTATCCGTGAGCAATTTTATAAGGAAATTGACTTTATGCACCGTAAGTGGCCGGATGTTCAGAAGTATCTGGTTTATTTTCAAAATTTTACCAACACCCATGAAAAGGTGGAAGTTATTCGAGAGCGTTATGAACAGGCTATCAATGAGCCAGGTGTGGTAGGAATCAATATTGGAATGCGCCCAGACTGTTTACCAGACGAAACCATCGAATATTTGGCTGAGTTATCGGAGTGCATGCATGTGACGGTTGAATTGGGCTTGTAGACTACTTATGAAGCAACTTCTGACCTGATTAACCGTGCGTATTCTTATGAATTGTAGGTGGAAACGGTCAAGCGTTTGAGAAAGTATCCCAAGATTGAGATTGTTTCCCATTTGATTAATGGTTTGCCTGGTGAAACCCATGAGATGATGGTTGAAAATGTCCGCCGTTGTGTCACGAATAACGATATTCAAGGGATTAAACTGCATTTGCTCCATCTTATGACAAATACTCGTATGCAACGAGATTACCATGAGGGACGTTTACAATTGATGAGTCAGGACGAATATGTCAGGGTCATCTGTGACCAACTGGAAATCATTCCCAAACATATCGTCATCCATCGAATCACAGGAGATACACCTAGGGATATGCTGATTGGGCTTATGTGGAGCCTCAATAAATGGGAAGCTCTCAACAGCATTAAGATGGAGATGCGACGTCGTGGAAGTGTTCAAGGATGCAAGGCTGTAAAACAGGAGTTTGAAAATGAAAAGACCACTTGAGATGGCACATGATTTTTTGGCTGAGGTCGTGACAAAAGAGGATGTCGTAGTGGATGCGACTATGGGAAATGGTCATGACACGCTTTTTTTAGCCAAGCTAGCCAAGCAAGTCTATGCCTTTGATATTCAGAAGCAAGCCTTGGAAAAGACCCAAGAGCGTTTGCATCAGGCTGGCTTGACAAATGCCCAGTTAATCTTGCAAGGCCATGAGACACTGGACCAGTTTGTGACAAAAGCTAAGGCAGGGATTTTTAATCTGGGCTATTTGCCGTCAGCTGATAAGTCTGTCATCACCCGACCGCAGACAACGATTGAGGCATTAGAAAAGCTATGTGGCTTACTTGTCAAAGGTGGACGAATTGCTATTATGATTTACTATGGTCATGAAGGAGGCGACCTCGAGAGAGATGCTGTCTTGGATTTTGTGATCCAGTTGAACCAACAAGAGTACACAGCTGCCATTTACCGAACTTTAAACCAAGTCAACAACCCGCCGTTTTTAGTGATGATTGAAAAATTAGAGAGATACAGACATGGATAAACAATACCTACACGAAAAGCTGGATGCCATGCGCCAGAATTTTGTTGAATCAACTCACCACGAACGAGCGGTGGGCGTGCTAGACCAAGCGCATATGAGCAAAAAAATGCTTAAAATCAAGAAAAAATTAGTTGCTCTTGAAATGGAACGGTGCCAGAGAAAAATTGAGCACAAAGACTGTTCCAAGATTGACCAAAAAATCAAAGAGCAGAAGGAGATATTTGAATCCTGTTGTAAAAAAGATTAAGGAGGACGTGCGTGGAATTACTGATTTACCTCATCCTATTTTTACTGGTTTTGATTGTCTCAAGTACAACCAATAAGCTCCTACCCTTTTTGCCTCTCCCTTTGGTGCAGATTCTTTTGGGAATTGTGATTGGTCTCTTTTTACCTAATACTGACTTTCACCTTAATACGGAGTTGTTTTTGGCACTGGTTATCGGCCCCTTGCTTTTCCGAGAGGCTGAAGAAGCAGATGTTACGGCTATTTTAAAACACTGGCGAATCATTGTTTATCTCATATTTCCAGTGATTTTTATCTCGACCCTGAGTTTGGGTGGCTTGGCCCATCTTCTTTGGTTCAGCCTTCCCTTGGCAGCTTGCTTGGCTGTTGGGGCAGCCCTTGGTCCTACGGACTTGGTGGCCTTTGCCTCTCTTTCGGAGCGTTTTAGCTTTCCTAAGCGCGTGTCCAATATTCTTAAGGGCGAAGGACTCTTGAATGATGCTTCTGGTTTGGTGGCTTTTCAGGTAGCTTTGACAGCTTGGACAACTGGAGCTTTTTCTCTGGGGCAAGCTAGCAGTTCGCTCATCTTTTCAATCCTAGGCGGTTTTTTAATTGGATTTTTAACAGCCATGACCAACCGCTTCCTCCATACCTTCTTGCTAAGTGTGCGCGCAACGGATATTGCCAGTGAACTTTTATTAGAATTGAGTTTGCCTCTAGTGACCTTCTTTCTGGCAGAAGAAGTCCATGTTTCAGGGATTATTGCCGTCGTAGTTGCTGGAATTTTAAAGGCAAGTCGCTTCAAGAAAATCACGCTCCTCGAAGCCCAAGTGGATACGGTGACCGAGACGGTCTGGCATACAGTGACCTTTATGCTCAACGGTTCTGTCTTTGTGATTTTAGGGATGGAGTTGGAAATGATAGCAGAACCTATCTTGACCAATCCAATCTATAATCCTCTACTTTTATTGCTATCTCTCATCGCCCTTACCTTTGTCCTCTTTGTCATTCGTTTTATTATGATCTATGGCTATTATGCCTATAGAACCCGACGCCTCAAGAAAAAGCTAAATAAGTATATGAAGGACATGTTTCTCTTGACCTTTTCAGGTGTTAAGGGAACGGTGTCGATTGCTACGATTCTCTTGATACCAAGTAATCTAGAACAGGAGTATCCTCTCTTGCTTTTCCTTGTTGCAGGTGTGACGCTTGTCAGCTTTTTAACAGGTCTCTTGGTCTTGCCTCATCTTTCTGATGAAGAGGAAGAAAGCAAGGATTATCTCATGCATATCGCTATTTTGAATGAAGTAACGCTAGAGTTGGAAAAAGAGTTGGAAGACACCAGAAATAAACTTCCCCTCTATGCGGCTATTGACAATTATCATGGACGTATTGAAAATCTCATTTTAAGCCAAGAAAACCAGGATGATCAAGAAGATTGGGCTGCTTTGAAACTCTTGATTCTTAGTATTGAAAGTGATGGTTTGGAACAGGCCTATGAAGAGGGGAACATTAGCAATCGTGCTTACCGAGTTTACCAACGTTATCTGAAAAATATAGAACAAGGAATCAATCGTAAACTTGCCTCAAGACTGACCTATTATTTCCTTGTTTCTTTGCGGATTTTACGTTTTCTCCTTCATGAAGTTTTTACTCTCGGAAAGACCTTCCGTAGCTGGAAGAACAAGGAGCAAAGCCGTCTCCGTGCTCTTGATTATGACCAAATTGCAGAGCTCTATCTTGCCAATACGGAGATGATTATTGAAAGTTTGGAAAACCTGAAGGGAGTCTACAGCCGCTCTTTGATTAGTTTTATGCAGGAGTCTCGTCTTCGAGAAACAACTATTATTAGCAGTGGTGCCTTTGTCGAACGGGTTATCAATCGTGTCAAACCCAACAATATCAATGAAATGCTGAGAGGCTATTATCTGGAGCGCAAGTTGATTTTCGAATACGAAGAAAAACGATTGATTACGACTAAGTATGCCAAGAAATTACGACAAAATGTAAATAACTTAGAGAACTATTCCTTGAAGGAAGCTGCCAATACCCTGCCGTATGATATGGTGGAATTGGTAAGAAGAAATTAGTTAATATTCTTCGAAAATCTCTTCAAACCACGTCAGCGTCGCCTTACCGTATGTATGTGACTGACTTCGTCAGTCTTATCTACAACCTCAAAACAGTGTTTTGAGCAGCTTGCGGCTAGCTTTCTAGTTTGCTCTTTGATTTTCATTGAGTATAAGATTATAAATGAAGGAGTATGACATGAAAAAGTGGTGGAAAGAGCTGATAGACAAGCCTTTATTAAAAGCTTTTTTGCATTATTATCAAGCATCAGATAGTGAGTTGACCAGTGTCGCAGTAGCCTACTATTGGTTGATTTCGATTTTCCCCCTGCTTTTGGTGGTGGTCAATATCCTCCCCTATTTTCAGATTCCTGTGGGAGAATTTTTGGGCTTTATGAAAGACGTTCTGCCCCCAAGCCTCTATGAAGGTGTGGAAAAAATAGCCAGAGAAGTTTTGACGCAACCTTCAACAGGTTTATTGAGTTTTTCTGTTTTATCGGCGTTATGGAGTTTTTCAAAATCTATGAATTTCTTGCAAAAAGCTTTTAACAAGGCTTATGGCGTCGAAAAGAGTCGTGGACTTATTTCCCATCAGATGCTAAGTCTCCTAGTCAGTTTTGGCTTGCAGATCCTCTTTGCGTTTGCCTTGTTTTTGATCTTATTTGGTCAGATGATTTTGGCTTTACTTGCTCATTATTGGACAAAAGATGGCATTATCTATCAGGCTTTACAAGGGTTGGCAGGTCCTCTGATTTACGCCCTCCTCTTTGCTATCTTGGTCATGCTTTATTATTTTCTTCCCAATCTATCTAACAGGAAAATTAGCTATACCCTACCAGGCAGTGCCTTTGTTCTCTTAGTGATTTTAGGTTTACTAACTCTGTTCTCTAGTTATCTCAATTACTATGTCCATCATTTGGTGGATGTCCGAATTTTAGGTTCCGTTCTTCTTGTTGTTATGATGTTTTGGTTTATCTTGATTGCTAAAATTGTTATCCTAGGCGCGGTTATCAATGCCAGTATGCAGAGTTTGAAAGATCCGGTCTTTAAAAAAGACTAACTATTTATCCATTACAAAAGCGCATAGTATCAAGACTTTATAGAACCTTGATACTATGCGCTTTTGTGCTTTGACAGTTTTTTGTATAGTTTTTGTCCAAGATTTCTAAATCATCTGATTAAATTCCTATTTTCCCCTATCATTGTCCCTGTTTTTTCGAAAATGGAAGGAGTATAATAAATCTATCAATAAAATGATAGGAGGAACTTTATGGGTCATATTTTCTTTTTTCTAAGTGTCTTTTTGGCAGGGATTCTATCCTTCTTTTCTCCTTGTATCTTACCTTTGTTACCGGTCTATACAGGAGTGTTACTAGATGATAAGGATGGTGCTCAGGCTTCTAGCGGCAAATTTTCAATCTCAGTTACTAGTTTATTACGAACTCTGGCCTTTATAGCAGGAATTTCCTTTATATTTATTTTGTTGGGCTATGGAGCTGGTTTTTTAGGCGATTTGCTTTATGCTTCTTGGTTCCAATATCTTACTGGGGCAATTATTATCCTTCTTGGTTTGCACCAAATGGAGATTCTACACTTTAAGGAGCTTTATAAGGAAAAGAGGCTACAACTGCAAGGACAGGGGCAAAATGGTAAGGGCTATAGTCAGGCATTTTTATTGGGCTTGACCTTTAGTTTTGCTTGGACGCCTTGCGTGGGGCCGGTTCTGGGGTCTGTTTTGGCCTTGGCGGCTTCAGGTGGTTCAGGAGCTTGGCAGGGAGCTGGTCTCATGTTGGTGTATACGCTGGGCTTGGCGCTACCATTCTTGCTTCTAGCTCTGACCTCTAGTTATGTTTTGAAACATTTCCGAAAACTTCATCCCTATCTCGGAATCCTCAAAAAAGTGGGTGGTTTTCTCATTATTGTGATGGGACTCTTGGTTCTGTTTGGAAATGCTTCAATTTTAAGTCAATTATTTGAATAAAATGGAAAGGAATATCAATATGAAAAAATGGCAAACATGTGTTCTTGGAGCAGGTTCGCTCCTTTGTTTGACGGCTTGTTCAGGCAAGTCCGTGACTAGTGAACACCAAACGAAAGATGAAATGAAGACGGAGCAGACAGCTAGTAAAACAAGCGCAGCTAAAGGGAAAGAGGTGGCTGATTTTGAATTGATGGGAGTAGATGGCAAGACCTACCGTTTATCTGATTACAAGGGCAAGAAAGTCTATCTCAAATTCTGGGCTTCTTGGTGTTCCATCTGTCTGGCTAGTCTTCCAGATACGGATGAGATTGCTAAAGAAGCTGGTGATGACTATGTGGTCTTGACAGTAGTGTCACCAGGACATAAGGGAGAGCAATCTGAAGCGGACTTTAAGAATTGGTATAAGGGATTGGATTATAAAAATCTCCCAGTCCTAGTTGACCCATCAGGCAAACTTTTGGAAACTTATGGTGTCCGTTCTTACCCAACCCAAGCCTTTATAGACAAAGAAGGCAAGCTGGTCAAAACACATCCAGGATTCATGGAAAAAGATGCAATTTTGCAAACTTTGAAGGAATTAGCCTAGGAGGTGTCTTATGAATGATAAGTTAAAAATCTTCTTGTTGCTAGGAGTATTTTTTCTAGCCATAACCGGTTTCTATGTTCTATTGATACGAAATGCAGGGCAGACAGATGCCTCGCAAATTGAAAAGGCGGCAGTTAGCCAAGGAGGAAAAGCAGTGAAAAAAACAGAAATTAGTAAAGACGCAGACTTGCACGAAATTTATCTAGCTGGAGGTTGTTTCTGGGGAGTGGAGGAATATTTCTCACGCGTTCCCGGGGTGACGGATGCCGTTTCAGGCTATGCAAATGGTAGAGGAGAAACAACCAAGTACGAATTGATTAACCAAACAGGTCATGCAGAAACCGTCCATGTCACCTATGATGCCAAGCAAATTTCTCTCAAGGAAATCCTGCTTCACTATTTCCGCATTATCAATCCAACCAGCAAAAATAAACAAGGAAATGATGTGGGGACCCAGTACCGTACTGGTGTTTATTACACAGATGACAAGGATTTGGAAGTGATTAACCAAGTCTTTGATGAGGTGGCTAAGAAATACGATCAACCTCTAGCAGTTGAAAAGGAAAACTTGAAGAATTTTGTGGTGGCTGAGGATTACCATCAAGACTATCTCAAGAAAAATCCAAATGGCTACTGCCATATCAATGTTAATCAGGCGGCCTATCCTGTCATTGATGCCAGCAAATATCCAAAACCAAGTGATGAGGAATTGAAAAAGACCCTGTCACCTGAGGAGTATGCAGTTACCCAGGAAAATCAAACAGAACGAGCTTTCTCAAACCGTTACTGGGATAAATTTGAATCCGGTATCTATGTGGATATAGCAACTGGGGAACCTCTCTTTTCATCAAAAGACAAATTTGAGTCTGGTTGTGGCTGGCCTAGTTTTACCCAACCCATCAGTCCAGATGTTGTCACCTACAAGGAAGATAAGTCCTACAATATGACGCGTATGGAAGTGCGGAGCCGAGTAGGAGATTCTCACCTTGGGCATGTCTTTACGGATGGTCCACAGGACAAGGGCGGCTTACGTTACTGTATCAATAGCCTCTCTATCCGCTTTATTCCCAAAGACCAAATGGAAGAAAAAGGCTACGCTTATTTACTAGATTATGTTGATTAATACTCTTCGAAAATCTCTTCAAACCACGTCAGCGTCGCCTTACCGTATGTAGGGTTACTGACTTCGTCAGTTTTATCTACAACCTCAAAGCGGTACTTTGAGAAACCTGTGGCTATCTTCCTAGTTTACTTTTTGATTTTTATTGAGTATAAGAGGTCTTTCCTAAGCAGTTAGAGGAGAATTTTGCTATACTGATACTAGTAAGTGGTAAAGGAGCAGATCATGACCTACACAATCTTAATCGTAGAAGATGAATATCTGGTAAGACAAGGTTTGACTAAACTGGTCAATGTAGCAGCCTACGATATGGAAATCATTGGTCAGGCTGAAAATGGAAGGCAGGCTTGGGAATTGATCCAAAAGCAGGTGCCAGATATCATTTTAACCGATATCAACATGCCTCATCTAAATGGCATCCAGTTGGCCAGTCTGGTACGAGAAACCTATCCTCAGGTTCATTTGGTCTTTTTAACAGGTTACGATGATTTTGATTATGCCTTGTCTGCTGTCAAACTAGGTGTGGACGACTACCTGCTCAAACCCTTTTCTCGTCAGGATATTGAGGAAATGTTGGGGAAAATCAAACAAAAACTAGACAAGGAAGAGAAAGAAGAGCAGTTACAAGATTTATTGACTAATAGGTTTGAAGGAAACATGGCCCAGAAAATCCAGTCTCATCTGGCTGATAGCCAATTTAGTTTAAAGTCTTTAGCCAGTGACTTAGGTTTTAGTCCGACCTATCTGAGTTCCTTGATTAAGAAAGAGTTGGGCTTGCCTTTTCAGGATTATCTGGTGAGAGAACGTGTTAAACAAGCCAAGCTCTTGCTTTTAACTACAGATCTGAAGATTTATGAGATCGCAGAGAAGGTTGGTTTTGAAGATATGAACTATTTTACCCAACGTTTTAAGCAGATTGCAGGTGTGACACCTCGTCAGTTTAAGAAGGGAGAAGACCGATGAAGCGTTCTTCTCTTTTAGTTAGAATGGTTATTTCCATCTTTCTGGTCTTTCTCATTCTCCTAGCTCTGGTTGGAACTTTCTACTATCAATCAAGTTCTTCAGCCATTGAGGCCACCATTGAGGGCAACAGCCAAACGACCATCAGCCAGACTAGCCACTTTATTCAGTCTTATATCAAAAAACTAGAAACCACTTCGACCGGTTTGACCCAGCAGACGGATGTTCTGGCCTATGCTGAGAATCCCAGTCAAGACAAGGTCGAGGGAATCCGAGATTTGTTTTTGACCATCTTGAAGTCAGATAAGGACTTGAAAACTGTTGTGCTGGTGACCAAATCTGGTCAGGTCATTTCTACAGATGACAGTGTGCAGATGAAAACTTCCTCTGATATGATGGCTGAGGATTGGTACCAAAAGGCCATTCATCAGGGAGCTATGCCTGTTTTGACTCCAGCTCGTAAATCAGATAGTCAGTGGGTCATTTCTGTCACTCAAGAACTTGTTGATGCAAAGGGAACCAATCTTGGTGTGCTTCGTTTGGATATTTCTTATGAAACTCTGGAAGCCTATCTCAATCAACTCCAGTTGGGGCAGCAGGGCTTTGCCTTCATTATCAATGAAAACCATGAATTTGTCTACCATCCTCAACACACAGTTTATAGTTCGTCTAGCAAAATGGAGGCTATGAAACCCTACATCGATACAGGTCAGGGTTATACTCCTGGTCACAAATCCTACGTCAGTCAAGAGAAGATTGCAGGAACTGATTGGACGGTACTTGGCGTGTCATCATTGGAAAAGTTAGACCAGGTTCGGAGTCAGCTCTTGTGGACCTTGCTTGGGGCCAGTGTCACATCTCTTCTTGTCTGTCTCTGCTTAGTGTGGTTCAGTCTTAAACGCTGGATTGCTCCTTTGAAGGATTTGAGAGAAACCATGTTGGAAATTGCTTCTGGTGCTCAAAATCTTCGTGCCAAGGAAGTTGGTGCCTATGAACTGAGAGAAGTAACTCGCCAATTTAATGCCATGTTGGATCAGATTGATCAGTTGATGGTAGCTATTCGTAGCCAGGAAGAAACGACCCGTCAGTACCAACTTCAAGCCCTTTCGAGCCAGATTAATCCACATTTCCTCTATAACACTTTGGACACCATCATCTGGATGGCTGAATTTCATGATAGTCAGCGAGTGGTGCAGGTGACCAAGTCCTTGGCAACCTATTTCCGCTTGGCGCTCAATCAAGGCAAGGACTTGATTTGTCTCTCTGACGAAATCAATCATGTCCGCCAGTATCTCTTTATCCAGAAACAACGCTATGGAGATAAGCTGGAATACGAAATTAATGAAAATGTTACCTTTGATAATTTAGTCTTACCCAAGCTGGTCCTACAACCCCTTGTAGAAAATGCTCTTTACCATGGCATTAAGGAAAAGGAAGGTCAGGGCCATATTAAACTTTCTGTCCAGAAACAGGATTCGGGATTGGTCATCCGTATTGAGGATGATGGCGTTGGCTTCCAAGATGCTGGTGATAGTAGTCAAAGTCAACTCAAACGTGGGGGAGTTGGTCTTCAAAATGTCGATCAACGGCTCAAACTTCATTTTGGAGCCAATTACCAGATGAAGATTGATTCTAGACCCCAAAAAGGAACGAAAGTTGAAATATATATAAATAGAATAGAAACTAGCTAACTCCCAGTCAATTCTGGGAGTTTTATGCGTAATTGGGCAGACTTTATAGGTTGTCTATCTTGCTAAAAACAAGAAAAAACGGTATGATAGAAGAGTGACAACAGAGGTAACAGAGATGAACGAGACACAGATTCAAAGAGAAACACGTCAGGTAGTGGAAGATGTTTTAGAAAAGACCAATTTGAAGCAGGGGGTCCTTTTTGTTTTAGGTCTATCTTCTAGTGAGGTGCTAGGTGGTCAGATTGGGAAAGAATCCAGTCAAGAGATTGGTGAGCTGATAGTGGAGACTATCTTGGGTATTCTAGGTAGTAGAGGTATCCATTTAGCAGTTCAAGGTTGTGAGCATGTCAATCGGGCTCTCGTTGTTGAACGTCAGGTGGCAGAGCAGTTTGATCTGGAAATTGTCAGTGTCCATCCTACTCTTCATGCAGGAGGTTCGGGGCAGTTGGCAGCCTTTAAGTTTATGCAGGATCCAGTTGAGGTTGAATTTATCAAGGCTCATGCTGGATTGGATATCGGAGACACTGCAATTGGCATGCATGTCAAGCATGTTCAGGTTCCGATTCGCCCTATTTTGAGAGAGATTGGTCATGCCCATGTAACGGCACTGGCTAGTCGTCCAAAATTAATCGGAGGTGCGCGTGCGCACTATCCGCAAGATGCTATTAGAAAGTCTTGAGAATGAATAAAGGAGATGAAAGTGTTTAAAAAAGACCGTTTTTCAATTCGTAAGATTAAGGGAGTTGTAGGCTCTGTATTTCTTGGAAGCCTTTTGATGGCTCCTTCTGTAGTGGACGCAGCTACCTATCACTATGTAAATAAAGAGATTATTTCACAAGAAGCTAAAGATTTAATTCAGACAGGAAAGCCTGACAGGAATGAAGTTGTATATGGTTTGGTGTATCAAAAAGATCAGTTGCCTCAAACAGGGACAGAAGCATCTGTTTTGACAGCTTTTGGTTTGCTGACTGTTGGGAGCTTGCTTTTAATCTACAAGAGAAAGAAAATTGCTAGCGTCTTTCTAGTTGGAGCTATGGGATTGGTAGTTCTTCCTAGTGCAGGGGCTGTAGACCCAGTTGCGACCTTAGCGCTGGCTAGTCGAGAGGGTGTTGTTGAAATGGATGGCTATCGCTATGTTGGTTATCTATCAGGTGACATCCTCAAAACGCTTGGCTTGGACACTGTTTTAGAAGAAACCTCAGCAAAACCTGGAGAGGTGACTGTAGTCGAAGTTGAGACTCCTCAATCAACAACAAATCAGGAGCAAGCTAGGACAGAAAACCAAGTAGTAGAGACAGAGGAAACTCCAAAAGAAGAAGCACCTAAAACAGAAGAAAGTCCAAAGGAAGAACCAAAATCGGAGGTAAAACCTACTGACGACACCCTTCCTAAAGTAGAAGAGGAGAAAGAAGATTCAGCAGAACCAGCTCCAGTTGAAGAAGTAGGTGGAGAAGTTGAGTCAAAACCAGAGGAAAAAGTAGCAGTTAAGCCAGAAAGTCAACCATCAGACAAACCAGCTGAGGAATCAAAAGTTGAACCACCAGTAGAACAAGCAAAAGTCCCAGAACAACCCGTGCAACCTACACAAGCTGAGCAACCAAGTACACCAAAAGAATCATCACAACAAGAAAATCCTAAAGAAGATAGGGGAGCGGAAGAGACACCGAAACAAGAAGATGAACAGCCAGCAGAAGCCCCAGAAATCAAGGTTGAAGAACCAGTAGAATCAAAAGAGGAGACTGTTAATCAACCTGTTGAACAACCAAAAGTGGAAACGCCTGCTGTAGAAAAACAAACGGAACCAACAGAGGAACCAAAAGTTGAAGTAACAACAGTTGAAACAAGAGAAGAAGTCATTCCTTTTGAAACAAAAGAACAAGAAGATGACACTTTAAAACGCGGAACAAGACAAGTAGTTCAAAAAGGTGTAGAAGGTAAGAAACAAATTACTGAAACTTATAAAACAATTCGTGGAGAAAAAACAAATGAAGCTCCAATAGTTAAGGAAACAGTAATTGAACAACCTCAAGATGAGATTATCAAAAAAGGTACAAAAGGGTTAGAAAAACCAACATTACAATGGGCTAATACTGAAAAAGATGTCTTGAAGAAGAGTGCTACAGCTAGTTATACATTGACTAAACCAGCTGGTGTAGAAATTAAATCAATTAAATTAGCGCTAAAAGATAAAGATGGACAACTTGTTAAAGAAGTAACGGTAGCTGAAAATAATTTAAATGCTACTTTAGATAAATTGAAATATTATCAAGGTTACACCCTATCTACTACAATGGTTTATGATCGTGGAGAAGGTGAAGAAACTGAGAAATTAGAAGATAAACAAATTCAATTAGACCTTAAAAAAGTTGAAATCAAAAACATTAAAGAAACAAGCTTAATGAATGTTGATGCTGAGGGTAACGAAACTGATAAGAGCTTATTATCTGAAAAACCGACAGATGTTTCCCAATTGTATTTACGTGTGACAACTCATGACAACAAAGTGACAAGACTTGCGGTAAGTTCAGTTGAAGAAGTTGTTGTTGATGGAAAAACATTGTACAAAGTTGTAGCCAAAGCTCCAGACTTAGTTCAACGTAGAGCTGATGATACACTGAGTGAAGAATATGTTCATTATTTTGAAAAACAATTACCAAAAGTAAATAATGTATACTACAACTTCAATGAACTTGTAAAAGATATGCAAGCTAATCCAACGGGTGAGTTTAAACTTGGTGCAGACTTGAATGCAGCAAATGTAAAACCTAACGGGAAATCTTATGTAACGAAACCATTTAAAGGGAAATTACTAAGTAATGACGGCGGTAGATTTACAATCCATAATATAGAACGTCCATTATTCGCTAATATTGAAGGTGGTAAAATCCACGATATTAATCTTGCTAATGTAAATATTAATATGCCTTGGGCTGATAAAGTTGCTCCTATTGCAAATGTAATCAAAAATAATGCAACCATTGAAAATGTCAAAGTTACTGGTAATGTCCTGGGTAAAGACTGGGTATCTGGATTTATAGACAAAATTGACGGCAGTGGTAAATTAATTAATGTTGCATTTATCGGTAATGTTACATCTGTTGGTACTGGAGGCAACTTCTTAACAGGTATTGTGGGAGAAAACTGGAAAGGATACGTTGAAAGAGCATATGTTGATGCTCATATTAAAGGTAAGCGAGCTAAAGCTGCGGGTATAGCCTACTGGTCACAAAACCAAGGGAATAACTTTACTATTGGATCTGAGGGGGCTATTAAAAAATCTGTTGTTAAAGGTACAATAGACGTTGAAAAACCAATTGAAGTTGGTGGCGCTGTTGGAAGTTTTACTTATCATGGTTCTATTGAAGATACTGTTTCTATGATGAAAGTTAAGAACGGTGAAATTTTCTATGGTTCTAAAGATATTGATGATGATCCATATTACACAGGTAACCATGTTAATCGAAACTACGTTGTTATAGGTGTTAGCGAAGGTACTTCTACATATAGATATTCTAATCAGCATAATCGTATTAAACCTATAACACAATCAGAAGCTGATGTTAAAATTGCAGAGACAGCTATCACAGCAGATAAATTTACAATTACCGATCCAATTGTAAATAAACTTAACGCTCTCACAACACGTGATAATGAGTATAGAACAACACAAGATTACGAGGCGACTCGCGAACAAGCTTATCGCAATATTGAAAAACTTCAACCGTTCTATAACAAAGAATGGATTGTCAACCAAGGTAACAAACTTGTAGAAGGTTCAAACTTGTTGACAAAAGAAGTATTATCTGTTACAGGTATAAAGAGCGGTCAATTCGTAACTGATTTGTCAGATATTGATAAAATTATGATTCACTATTCTGATGGAGCAAAGGAAGAATTGAATGTTACTCGTCAAGAATCAAACGTTCAACAAGTGCGTGAGTACAGTATTACAGATTTAGATATACTCTATACACCAAATATGGTTGAGAAAGATCGCGCTCAGTTGATGACTGATGTAAAGTCTAAGCTATCTAGTGTAGAATTAGAGTCTGATGGAGTGCGTCAACTTCTCGTTAAGAGAGATACTAAGAAAGATGCGAATGCAAATAGTGTAGGTCGTCAAAATGGATACATTAGAGATTTATTCCTTGAAGAAAGTTTCTCTGAAGTTAAAGCAAATCTTGACAAATTGGTAAAACAGATACTTGAAAATGAAGATCATCAACTCAACGATAACGAATTAGCTGAACGTGCTTTACTGAAGAAAGTTGAAGATAATAAAGCTAAAATCATGATGGGACTGGCATACTTAAATCAATATTATGCTTTTAAATACGATGAGTTATCAATTAAAGATATTATGATGTTTAAACCTGATTTTTATGGTAAGACAGCAAGTGTTATTGATAGATTGATTAATATTGGTTCTGCAGAAAATAATCTAAAAGGAGATAGAACGCAAGATGCTTATCGTGGTATAATTTCAGGGGCAACAGGTAAAGGTAGTTTACATGACTTCTTGACCTACAATATGAAATTATTCACAAATGAAACAGACATAAATGTTTGGTTTAAGAAAGCTATTGAAAAGAATGCTTATGTAGTTGAACAACCATCAACGAACCCTGCATTTGCCAACAAAAAATATCGTCTATACGAAGGAATTAATAATGGGCAACATGGGCGCATGATTTTACCTCTTCTTAACTTGAAAAATGCACATCTATTTATGATTTCAACATACAACACTATCTCGTTTAGTTCGTTTGAAAAATATGGCAAAGACACAGATGAAAAACGTGAAAAGTTCAAGAGTGAGATCAATAAACGTGCTAAAGAGCAGGTTAATTACTTAGATTTTTGGTCACGTCTTGCTACTGATAATGTCCGTGATAAACTTCTTAAGAGTCAAAATGTAGTTCCAACTCCTGTATGGGATAATCATAATAGCCCGAACGGATGGGCTAGTAGACATGGTCATATAGATGGGAAACCAGATTATGCTCCAATTCGTGAGTTCTTTGGGCGAATCAATAAGTATCATGGTTACAAATATGGATATGGCGCATATGCATATATTTTTGCAGCACCTCAACCGATGGATGCAGTTTATTTCGTTATGACAGATTTAATTAGTGACTTTGGAACATCTGCATTTACACATGAAACTACTCACGTTAATGATCGTATGGCTTACTATGGTGGTCATTGGCATCGTGAAGGTACGGATCTTGAAGCATTTGCTCAGGGGATGTTACAAACGCCATCGGTATCAAATCCAAACGGAGAATATGGCGCATTAGGTCTAAATATGGCGTATGAACGTCAAAATGATGGAAATCAATGGTATAACACAAATCCAAACGACCTTACAACTCGTGCAGAAATTGATAACTACATGAAAGGTTTCAACGACACATTAATGCTTCTTGATTACCTTGAAGGAGAAGCTGTCCTCAATAAAGCAAATCAAGATTTAAACAACGCTTGGTTCAAAAAAGTGGATAAGCAACTTCGTGGAGCTAGTACGAAGAACCAGTATGATAAAGTTCGTGATTTAACGGCAGATGAGAAAAATATCACTCTAAATTCAGTAGATGATTTAGTTGATAATAATTTTATGACGAAACACGGACCTGGAAACAATGTATATGATCCAACTGGGTTCGGAACGGCCTACGTGACTGTACCTATTACTGCAGGTATTTATGGAGGTAACACAAGTGAAGGTGCTCCTGGTTCTATGTCATTCAAACATAACACATTCAGAATGTGGGGGTACTACGGATATGAAAAAGGATTCTTAAACTATGCTTCTAACATGCTGAAAAATGAGTCTAGACAGGCTGGTCACAATACTCTAGGTGATGATTTCATCATTAAGAAAGTTTCTGATAATAAATTCAGTACATTGGAAGATTGGAAGAAAGCATACTTCAAAGAAGTTGTAGATAAAGCTAAAGCAGGATTTAACCCTGTTACAATCGACAGTACTACATATAGTAGTTACGATGACTTGAAGAACGCATTTGCTGCAGCAGTTGAAAAAGATAAAGCTACTCTTAAAAATGGATCAGTTAAATCTGACAATACTGTTGCACTTAAAGAGAAAATATACAAAAAACTTCTTCAACAAACAAATAGCTTTAAAACTTCAATCTTTAAATAATTGAAATCTCTCATCTGCTTTGCGGATGAGGGTTTTCTTATTTTATGCTATACTTAAGGTATGCATAGAAAAACAGTGATTGATTTTAGGACTTTAGGGGAGAGATATACCTTTACCCAGCCTATTAAAGAGTTGAAAACGAGAAATGTAGCAGAAGTGGCAGATTTGCTGGCACAAGTGGAAAGCTACCAAGAGCAAGATTATTATGTGGTGGGGTATGTCAGCTACGAGGCTGCACCTGCTTTTGAGGAGAAATTAGCAGTTCACAAGGTTCCTCTACTGGGCGAGTACTTGCTTTACTTTACTGTTCACGATAGGGTGGAGACCTCCCCTATTCCTCTGACTTATGAGGATATTGATTTGCCCTCAAATTGGCAGGAAGTAACGTCTGCAGAGAACTATGAAAAGGCCATTGCCCAGATACACCATCACTTGAGGCAGGGAGACACCTATCAGGTCAACTACACCGTCCAACTCAAGCAAAAGTTAAGTGCCAATCCTTTTGCCATCTACAATCGTATGGTGGTAGAGCAGGAGGCGGGCTACAATGCCTATGTGGAACATGACGAGATGGCAGTGATTTCCATGAGCCCAGAGCTCTTTTTTGAGCAAAATGATCGCGAGTTGACAACACGACCAATGAAGGGGACGACTCAGCGTGGGGTAACTGACCAAGAAGATCTTGAACAGGCCAGTTGGTTGGGACAGGATCCCAAAAATCGCTCTGAAAATATGATGATTGTGGACCTCTTGCGCAATGATATGAACCGTATTTCTGAAGTTGGGAGCGAGCACGTGGAGCGTCTGTGTCAGGTAGAGCAGTATTCAACTGTTTGGCAGATGACTTCGACCATCAAGAGTCAGTTGCGAGAGGATGTGGACCTTGTTGAAATCTTCCGCTCACTCTTTCCTTGTGGTTCCATAACGGGTGCACCGAAAATTGCGACAATGGAGATTATCAAGGACTTGGAGCCTCAACCGCGTGGAGTCTACTGTGGAACGATTGGTCTCTTGCTTCCAAATGGACGACGGATTTTTAATGTGGCCATTCGTACCATTCAACTTCACAAAGGTCAAGCAATTTATGGAGTTGGCGGAGGGATTACTTGGGATAGCACATGGGAATCTGAATACCGAGAGGTTCATCAAAAGGCAGCAGTTCTTTATCGTAAACAAGCTCGCTTCCAACTAATTACGACAGGGGAAATCAGCCAGAAGAACCTGCTGTTTGAAGATCAACATCTGGAAAGACTGAGAAAAGCCAGTCGTTATTTTGCCTTTCCTTTTGATGTAGAAGACTTGGGACACAAGATTGAGGAAGAGTGTCAGGATTGTGAAGCTAATCGAGATTACCGCTTGCGAATCAGCCTTAGCAAATCTGGAGAGATAGAAGTCAATCGTCAAGTATTAACCCCTCTCAGTACAAGCTTTTGTCAGGCCCAAGTCTGCCTTCAGGAAGCTGCTTTGAATCAATCCTTTACCTACTTTAAAACCACTCACCGACCGCATTTGAGCCTAGGAGAACAAGAGAAGATTTACCACAATAAGTCAGGAGAACTGCTTGAAACCTCTATAGGAAATTTGGTTCTGAAAATCGCTGGAAAACTCTACACACCGCCTATCCGACTTGGAATCTTGCCAGGAATTTACCGTCAGTATTTGCTAGAAACAGGACAGGTAGAAGAGAAAGTCTTGACCTTGGCAGATTTAGCCCAAGCAGAAGCTATTTACGGCTGTAATGCAGTGAGAGGCTTGTATGAACTAATCCTTGAGGAGAACTAGATGAAACTGATATTTTTGCATGGGTTAGGGCAGTCAGCAGAGTCTTGGAAAGAAGTTCGGAATCTACTGACAGATTATCCTTCTGAGGCTATCGAGTTATTTCCTTCTGGAGTTAGTAACTATCAACAAGCTAAGGAGCGAGTTTATCAGCACCTAGCTCAAGAGACAGAACCTTTTGTTTTGATTGGATTGTCCTTAGGTGCTGCCCTGGCACTAGAACTTTCCAGTTACGATTTACCAAATCTTCGAGCTTTGATTCTGTCAGGATGCCCGCTTAAATTAGCAGGGAATATCCTATTTTATCTTCAGTTGCTGATTTTTAAACTACTTCCCAAAAGAGTATTTGAAAAACAGGGAGCAGACAAGGCTCTTATGGTCGGAGTTTCTGAGGAGTTGAAGACACTTGATTTAACGGATATAGCAGGAACTTGCCCTTATCCAACCTTACTAATTTGTGGTATCAAAGATAAACCGAATCTTAGTTCTATGAGAAGTCTTCATAAACTAATATCAGAATCCCAATTTCAGATTATCCCAGATGGCCCTCATGTCTTGAATAAGGCAAAACCAAAGGAGTTTGTAGAAAAGACCAGAAGTTTCCTTGAATTGCTGAAATAAGTTTGATAAAATAATATTGAAATCGATATCATAATTATGGGAGAAAGAAATGAATAAACGTCTATTTTTAAAAATGAGTCTGGTGACGTTGCCAATTTTAGCCTTGTTTTCACAACCAGTTTTGGCGGAAGAAAACATCCATTTTTCGAGCTGTAAGGAAGCTTGGGCGAATGGCTATTCGGATATTCACGAGGGGGAACCTGGTTATTCTGCCAAGTTAGACCGTGATCATGATGGTGTGGCTTGCGAATTGAAAAATGCTCCTAAGGGTGCTTTTAAAGCAAAACAGTCAACGGCTATTCAAATCAACACAAGTTCAGCAACAACAAGTGGTTGGGTTAAGCAGGACGGTTCTTGGTACTACTTTGATGGAAATGGAAATCTAGTGAAAAATGCATGGCAGGGAAGCTATTACCTGAAAGCTGATGGTAAAATGGCACAGAGTGAATGGATTTATGACTCTTCTTATCAAGCTTGGTATTATTTGAAATCAGATGGTTCTTATGCAAAAAATGCATGGCAAGGAGCTTATTACCTTAAATCAAACGGTAAAATGGCACAAGGTGAGTGGGTTTATGATTCTTCTTACCAAGCATGGTATTACTTGAAATCAGATGGTTCATATGCTCGCAATGCATGGCAAGGAAACTACTATTTGAAATCAGATGGTAAAATGGCTAAAGGTGAATGGGTTTATGATGCCACCTATCAAGCTTGGTATTATTTGACATCAGATGGTTCTTATGCTTACAGTACATGGCAAGGAAATTACTATCTAAAATCGGATGGTAAAATGGCTGTCAATGAATGGGTTGATGGTGGACGTTATTATGTTGGCGCTGACGGAGTTTGGAAGGAAGGTCAAGCAAGTACAGCTTCTTCTAGTAATGATAGCAATAGTGAATATTCTGCTGCTTTAGGAAAGGCAAAAAGTTATAATTCGTTATTCCACATGTCAAAAAAAACGTATGTATAGACAATTAACTTCTGATTTTGATAAATTTTCAAATGATGCAGCTCAATATGCCATTGATCATTAGATGATTAACAGATACTGGTAGGCGAAAAAATTCCTTATAATTCACTTACGCAAACCTTTGCATAAGTGAATGGATTTTGATATACTAGTACTGTAAGCATTTTCAATTACTACACAATGAAAAAGGAGAATATGATGAGTCAAAAGATTATTGGGATTGACCTTGGTGGAACTTCTATCAAATTTGCAATCTTAACAACAGCAGGAGAAATCCAAGGAAAATGGTCAATCAAGACCAACATTTTGGATGAGGGAAGTCATATCGTTGATGATATGATTGAGTCTATTCAACATCGTTTGGACTTGCTTGGATTGGCAGCAGCGGACTTCCAAGGCATTGGAATGGGATCACCAGGTGTGGTTGACCGTGACAAAGGGACTGTTATCGGTGCCTACAACTTGAACTGGAAAACCCTTCAACCAATCAAACAAAAGATTGAAAAAGCTTTGGGCATTCCATTTTTCATCGATAATGATGCCAACGTAGCAGCTCTTGGTGAGCGCTGGATGGGTGCTGGAGATAACCAACCAGACGTTGTCTTTATGACACTCGGTACTGGTGTTGGTGGTGGTATTGTCGCAGAAGGCAAATTGCTTCATGGTGTTGCTGGTGCAGCAGGTGAACTTGGTCATATCACTGTTGACTTTGACCAACCAATCTCATGTACTTGTGGTAAAAAAGGCTGCCTTGAGACAGTTGCTTCAGCAACAGGGATTGTCAACTTGACTCGTCGCTATGCCGATGAATACGAAGGCGATGCAGCCTTGAAACGCTTGATTGATAACGGAGAAGAAGTAACTGCTAAGACTGTCTTTGATCTCGCAAAAGAAGGAGACGACCTTGCTTTGATTGTTTACCGTAACTTCTCACGTTACTTGGGAATCGCTTGTGCTAACATTGGTTCAATCCTAAACCCATCAACAATCGTCATCGGTGGTGGTGTGTCAGCTGCGGGAGAATTCCTTCTACAAGGTGTTCAAAAAGTCTATGACGAAAATACTTTCCCACAAGTACGCACATCTACTAAATTAGCTCTTGCAACTCTAGGAAATGACGCTGGAGTTATCGGAGCAGCATCACTTGTATTGCAATAAGATAATGAGAGAGGAAAATGCTAACCTAGAGTTAGTAATGTTCCTCTTTTATTTTTTATGCTATACTAGTTAGGACAATGAATGAGGTGAGAGTAAATGACAAAAGCAGATACGATTTTTAAAGAGAATATTGAACGCATTCTAAAGGAAGGTGTTTTCTCAGAGCAGGCTCGTCCTAAGTACAAGGATGGGACTGTTGCTAATTCCAAGTATGTAACTGGTGCCTTTTCCGAGTACGACTTATCTAAAGGAGAATTTCCTATCACAACCTTGCGTCCCATTGCAATCAAATCCGCCATCAAAGAAGTTCTCTGGATTTACCAAGACCAGTCAAATAGCTTAGAAGTGCTTAATGACAAGTACAATGTTCACTACTGGAATGACTGGGAAGTTGGAGACACGGGAACCATTGGTGAGCGCTATGGTGCCGTTGTTAAGAAACACGACATTATCAATAAGCTTCTCAAACAGTTGAAAACCAATCCTTGGAACCGCCGCAATATTATTTCTCTCTGGGATTACCAAGCTTTCGAAGAAACAGATGGGCTGCTCCCGTGCGCCTTTCAGACCATGTTTGATGTTCGGCGTGTTGATGGGGAAATCTATCTGGATGCGACCTTGACCCAGCGCTCCAATGATATGCTGGTGGCCCACCACATCAACGCTATGCAGTATGTGGCTTTGCAGATGATGATTGCCAAACATTTTGGCTGGAAGGTTGGGAAGTTCTTCTACTTCATCAACAACCTCCATATCTATGATAATCAATTTGAACAAGCTCAGGAATTGCTCCGTCGGGAGCCGTCAAACTGCCAACCACGCTTGGTTTTAAATGTTCCTGATGGGACTAATTTCTTTGATATCAAAGCAGAAGATTTTGAGTTGGTGGATTATGACCCTGTTAAGCCACAGTTGAAGTTTGACCTAGCTATTTAAAAGAATAGAAAAAAGAAGTTGAGAATAATCCCAACTTCTTTTGTTTCTTAACGTGATACGCGGCGACGAGCTGCTTTTTTACGGTTTTCTTCGATGAAAGCTGCTTTTTGCTCTTCTGGTTCGATTACTTTCTTTTTAAATGCGTATACTGCACCTGCAACGGCAGCGACAGTTCCTGCGACACCTGTTACAAGACCTTTAGCGAATCCTTTAGCCATGAGTCTTCCTCCTTTATATTCTCAATCAGCCAGCCTCCTCAAGAGGTCACATTTTTCTGACTGACCTTTTTGTGTTATAATAATAGTAACGAAAAAATGGGAATTTTTCAAGGAAAAAAGATGAAAACAAAAATAATTGTGATTGTTGGACCGACTGCTGTTGGAAAGACGGCTCTAGCTATTGAAGTTGCAAAGCGTTTTAATGGCGAAGTGGTTAGTGGAGATAGCCAGCAAGTCTATCGAGGACTTGATATTGGGACGGCCAAGGCTAGTCCAGAAGAGCAGGCAGCTGTTCCTCATCATTTAATCGATGTTAGAGAGATAACCGAGTCTTACTCGGCTTTTGATTTTGTTTCAGAAGCTAAGATGACTATTGAGGGTATTCACAACCGTGGCAAGCTAGCCATTATCGCCGGTGGGACTGGACTTTATATCCAGAGCTTGCTAGAAGGTTACCACCTAGGTGGGGAGACTCCTCATGAGGAGATTTTAGCTTATCGAGCTAGTTTGGAGCCATATTCAGATGAGGAATTAGCCCATTTGGTGGCTCAAGCAGGCCTTGAGATTCCCCAGTTTAATCGTCGTCGTGCTATGCGTGCCTTAGAAATTGCCCATTTTGGTCAGGATTTGGAAAATCAAGAGACCTTGTATGAACCGCTGATTATCTGCTTGGATGATGAACGTAGTCAACTTTATGAGCGTATCAACCACCGAGTGGATTTGATGTTTGAGGCTGGGCTTTTGGATGAGGCCAAGTGGCTGTTTGACCATTCCCCTAATGTACAGGCTGCTAAAGGAATTGGCTATAAGGAACTCTTTCCTTATTTCCGTGGAGAGCAGACCTTGGAGGAAGCTAGTGAGAGTCTCAAACAGGCGACCCGTCGTTTTGCCAAGCGTCAGCTGACCTGGTTCCGTAATCGCATGCAGGTCACCTTTTATCAGATTGGAGAATCTGGTGTACAAGACCGCATTTTAAGCCAGATAGAGGAATTTTTAGATGATTGAAACGGAGAAAAAAGAGGAGCGAGTCCTGCTGATTGGTGTGGAATTGCAGGGTATGGACAGTTTTGACCTCTCCATGGAAGAATTGGCTAGTTTAGCGAAAACGGCAGGGGCAGTCGTTGTAGATAGCTACAGACAAAAACGTGAAAAATATGATTCCAAGACCTTCGTCGGCTCTGGTAAGTTGGAAGAGATTGCGCTTATGGTGGATGCAGAAGAAATCACTACTGTCATCGTCAACAACCGTCTGACCCCAAGGCAGAATGTCAATCTAGAGGAAGTTCTCGGTGTTAAGGTCATTGACCGTATGCAGTTGATTTTGGATATCTTTGCCATGCGGGCTCGAAGCCATGAAGGGAAGCTCCAAGTCCACCTAGCCCAACTCAAATATCTCTTGCCTCGCTTGGTTGGTCAGGGGATTATGCTCAGCCGTCAGGCAGGGGGAATTGGTTCCCGTGGTCCTGGTGAAAGCCAACTGGAGCTGAACCGTCGTAGCGTTCGCAATCAAATCACGGATATCGAGCGCCAGCTCAAGGTGGTTGAGAAAAATCGTGCGACTGTCAGAGAAAAACGTTTGGAGTCTAGCACTTTTAAGATTGGTTTGATTGGTTATACCAATGCTGGGAAATCAACTATCATGAACATCTTGACCAGTAAGACCCAGTATGAAGCAGATGAGCTCTTTGCGACTCTGGATGCGACAACCAAGAGTATTCATCTGGGAGGCAACCTCCAAGTAACTTTGACAGATACCGTTGGCTTTATCCAAGATTTGCCGACAGAGTTGGTGTCCAGTTTCAAGTCAACCTTGGAAGAAAGCAAGCATGTGGACCTTCTGGTTCATGTTATCGATGCTAGCAATCCTTACCACGAGGAACATGAAAAAACGGTTCTCTCCATCATGAAAGACCTGGACATGGAAGATATTCCTCACTTGACGCTTTATAATAAAGCGGATTTGGTGGAGGATTTCACGCCTACCCAAACGCCATATACCCTCATTTCTGCCAAGTCTGAGGACAGTCGTGAAAACTTGCAAGCATTATTGCTAGATAAGATTAAGGAAATTTTTGAAGCATTTACCCTGCGAGTGCCTTTTTCAAAGTCCTACAAGATTCATGATTTAGAGAGTGTTGCAATTCTGGAAGAACGTGATTATCAGGAAGACGGCGAAGTGATTACAGGCTACATTTCCGAGAAAAATAAATGGAGGTTAGAAGAATTTTATGACTGATATTAAAACTTTGGCTCTAAAGTATGGAGGTTATACAAGTCTGGACAAGGTTTATCTGGATCAGCTTCTAGCTGGTAAGACAGATCAGGAGCAGTTAACACTTATTACACCTCCGCCAAGTGTTGTTAATGCCTACTTTGCAGAACTCTATCAGAAAAAGAGTCCTCAGGCTGCGACGGATTATTTTGCAGAACTCAGTCAGGAACTGAATCTTTACAATACTGAGCCAAGTTTCACCCTAGAAAATAAGTCTTTTATTCGGCTTAATCTGTCTGGTAAATCTTTTGGTTTTTGTTATGAGAGTGACGGCCTTGGTCGGATTTTCTCTGAAAATGAGGAGAAAATCTCGGATGACTTGCTCTTTGAAATTGCGCAAATTTTCCCCCATCAATTAGTCTTTGAAGAGTCTGGTAAGATTTACATGAAGCCTGTCGAGGACGAGGAAGTTGTCAGCCTAGAAAGTCTCACAGCTTTGACTGATTTGGAAAGATTGGCTGATGGTCGAAAACGTCTCAAAGGCTACAGCCAAGAGGATTTATTGCAAGAAGCTGCTGCTTTTTCTGGCAAACGCTATTTCCGATCGGAAAACCGCACAGCCATGTTATATATTGATTAATTAGAAAGTATCGAATGGATATTCAATTTTTAGGAACGGGGGCTGGTCAGCCCTCTAAAGCCCGCAACGTTTCAAGTCTCGCCCTGAAACTTTTGGACGAGATTAACGAAGTTTGGCTCTTTGACTGTGGAGAAGGTACGCAAAATCGCATTCTGGAAACCACAGTTCGACCACGTAAGATCAGCAAAATCTTTATTACCCATCTGCATGGAGACCACATTTTTGGTTTGCCAGGTTTCCTTTCTAGCCGTGCCTTTCAGGCCAATGAAGAGCAGACAGATTTGGAAATCTACGGACCTCAAGGAATCAAGTCATTTGTCTTAACCAGCCTTCGTGTGTCAGGTTCTCGTCTGCCCTACCGCATTCATTTCCATGAGTTTGACCAAGATTCTCTAGGAAAAATCCTTGAGACCGATAAATTCACTGTGTATGCAGAGGAGCTGGACCATACTATTTTCTGTGTTGGCTATCGTGTCATGCAAAAGGATCTAGAAGGGACGCTGGATGCTGAAAAACTCAAGGCTGCTGGTGTTCCGTTCGGCCCGCTTTTTGGTAAAATCAAAAACGGCCAGGATCTTGTTTTGGAAGACGGAACTGAAATCAAGGCGGCTGACTATATCTCAGCGCCACGTCCAGGTAAGATTATCACTATTTTAGGAGACACTCGAAAAACGGATGCTAGTGTGCGTCTGGCTGTCAATGCAGATGTCCTAGTTCATGAGTCCACTTATGGCAAGGGTGATGAAAAAATTGCTCGTAACCATGGTCACTCAACTAATATGCAAGCTGCACAAGTAGCGGTAGAAGCAGGTGCCAAACGCCTCCTACTCAACCATATCAGTGCCCGTTTCCTCTCAAAAGATATTAGCAAACTCAAGAAAGACGCTGCCACAATTTTTGAAAATGTCCATGTGGTCAAAGACTTGGAAGAAGTGGAAATCTAGCAGTCACAGAAAGGATAAGTATGCCTACTATTCTCATTACCGGAGCTAGCGGTGGTCTAGCTCAAGAAATGGTCAAACTCCTGCCCAATGACCAACTCATCTTGCTTGGTAGAAATAAGGAAAAATTAGCCCAACTCTACGGAAATTATTCCCATGCAGAATTGATTGAAATTGATATTACCGACGATTCAGCCCTAGAAGCTCTGGTAACTGATCTTTATCTCCGCTATGGCAAGATTGATGTCTTGATTAACAACGCTGGTTACGGGATTTTTGAGGGATTTGACCAGATTGCTGATAAAGATATTCACCAGATGTTTGAGGTCAATACCTTTGCCCTGATGAATCTGTCTCGTCACCTTGCGGCTCGTATGAAGGAAAGCAGCAAAGGGCATATCATCAACATCGTCAGCATGGCAGGTCTAATAGCTACTGGCAAGTCTAGTCTTTACTCAGCGACCAAGTTTGCGGCTATTGGTTTTTCAAATGCTCTGCGACTCGAACTTATGCCCTATGGAGTCTATGTGACAACAGTCAATCCAGGTCCAATCCGAACAGGATTTTTTGACCAAGCTGACCCAGATGGAACTTATCTTAAATCGGTTGACCGCTTCCTCTTAGAGGCAGATGCAGTGGCTAAAAAGATTGTCAAGATTATAGGCAAAAATAAACGAGAACTCAATCTCCCGATTTTGTTGAACCTAGCCCATAAGTTTTATACTCTCTTTCCCAAGCTAGCTGATAAGTTGGCAGGGGAAACTTTTAATTATAAGTAAAAAGAACCAATGTGCAGGTTGTTGCTAGCCTACATATTGGTTCTTATCATTTCTCAACTATCAAACTGAACTTCTTCTAGGAGATAGTCGATAAAGCGTTCGCCCATCTTAGATAGGCTGGTTTTCTCATGCTGGATATAGACCAGCTCAATCGGGTCATCAATATCCAGTGGGATAGAAACGATATTGTCTCCGTTTAGGTTGCTGTTCAAAATCCCTGTCGCAATGGTATAACCATCCAAACCAATCAAGAGATTAAAGAGGGTGGCACGGTCACTGACCACAATGGATTTCTTGTGGTGTTCTTGAGAAAGAATCTCTTCTGAAAAGTAGAAGGAGTTGTGCGTCCCTTGGTCATAGCTGAGGTAAGGGAAATTCTCCAAATCAGACAGTTTCACCTTGTCTTTCTTTGCCAGAGGGTTGGTCTTGCTGACAAAGATATGCGGTTGCGCTGTGAAGAGATGGTGGGCTAGCAGGTGATTGTCATCCAGCATCTTGGTTAAAACATCACGGTTGTAACTGTTTAAGAAGAGGACCCCGACCTCACTGCGGAAGTTCTTGACGTCGTCGATAATCTCCCAAGTCCGAGTTTCACGAAGGAAGAGTTCGTATTTCTCCATATCGCTTTTCTTGAGCAAAGAGACAAAGGCATTGACCACAAAGGCATAGTGTTGAGACGAAACGCTAAAGAGTTCGCGGTGGGCGACAGGATTTTTATAGCGTTCCTCCAGAAGCTGGGTCTGCTCGACAACCTGACGGGCATAAGAGAGAAACTCCATCCCATCACGGGTCAAGGTGATTCCCTTGGGATTGCGGATAAAGATCTCAATGCCCATTTCATTTTCCAAATCTCGCACTGCATTGGAGAGACTTGGCTGAGTGATAAAGAGTTGCTTGGCTGCCTCATTCATGGAGCCAGTTTCGACGATTTTGATAATATAATGTAATTGTTGAATTCTCATGTTTTTATTGTACCATACTTGCCTTAGAATCGCTAAAGAAGATAGGAAAATAAGGAGCATTGTGTGAGTCTCTTCTTGAAAAAAACACAAAATTTTGCTAGAATGAGTCTTATGAAAACATTCTATGATGTGCAGCAATTCCTCAAACGATTTGGTATTATTGTTTACATGGGAAAACGCTTATATGATATTGAACTGATGAAGTTGGAACTATCTCGGATTTACGATGCAGGGTTGATGGATAAATTAGACTATCTAGAGGCAGAAGCAGTTCTTCGCAGAGAGCACAAGGTAGAATTGGATTATATTGAGAAAAATGGAGAAAAGAACTAATGGTTACTTGGATTTTGTGGGCACTTATACTAGCAATGTTGGCGTGGATGGGCTTTAACTATCTTCGTATTCGCCGTGCGGCTAAAATTGTGGACAATAAGGAGTTTGAAGCCTTGATTCGTACGGGTCAATTGATTGATTTGCGCGACCCAGCAGAATTCCACAGAAAACATATCCTTGGTGCACGCAATATTCCTTCAAGTCAGTTGAAAACTAGTCTTGCAGCCCTTCGTAAAGATAAACCTGTCCTTCTCTACGAAAACCAACGTGCGCAACGAGTTACAAATGCAGCTCTTTACTTGAAAAAACAAGGTTTTTCTGAGATTTATATCCTTTCTTATGGCTTGGATTCTTGGAAAGGGAAAGCGAAGACTAGCTAACCTTATTTCCAAATTAGTCGAATGATAGGATGAAGCTATTGTTTTATAGTATAATTAATTTGTATAAAATTTAAAGAGTTCTTAGAACATGAAAGAAAAGAAGAAAAATCCACTTTTTGTGGGTATCTTGTCGATTATTCTTGGTTTGTTATTTCCAATTGTAGGCCTGATTTTGGGTATCATAGGATTGGTCTTGGCTATTTCATACCAAAAAGAGTCACAATTAGACTATAAAATAGAAAAGATTCTTAATATCTTAGGAATTGTGATTTCTGTAGTTAACTGGATTGTAGCAATCACCTTAATTTTTCGGTAAATAAAAGAAAAAAGCTTTAGTTTTAAAGCTTTTTTTATTTTATCGACTCATCTCTAAATAGTTTTTAATGATTTGTAACTCTTTTTGGTTCAAAGGGCGGTAGTTACCTTTTGCTAAATCTGGGTTCAATGTGAAGTCCCCAAATTGGATTCTCTTGAGGCTAGTTACCTTAACACCAACCGAGAGGAACATTTTCTTGATTTGATGAAATTTTCCTTCTGAAATGGTGATAGAGGCTTGACTGAGGGAAGGACTTGCAGATAGAATCTCTAGTTTTGCGGGTTTACAGACAGTACCATCTAAAAAGACAATTCCCTTTTGAAAGGCTTGGATATGGTCAGGTGTTAGAAGTCCATTAACCTCAACTTGATAAGTCTTATCGACATGATATTGGGGATGGAGGAGTTGGAAGCCCAAGGGACCGTTATCGGTCAAGAGAAGGAGTCCTGTTGTATCTCGGTCCAGTCGGCCGACGGCATAGAGCTTGTCAGACTGGATGTCAGATGGAAGCAGGTCCATGACGGTCGGAAGTTCCTTGTCTTTGTTGGCTGTAACGACACCAGCAGGTTTATGAAGCATAAGATAGGTGTGTTCATAGCCTTGAATGATTCGATCCTGAAAAAGGAGTTCTTGTAGTCCTGTATCGATATTTTGAGCTAGGGAGCGGGCTGGGCAACCATCGACTAGAATTTCCCCTCTGAGGAGTGCTTGCTTCATGGCCTTTCGGCTAACTTTTTCTTGGGCTAATAAATTATCTAAACGCATACTGTGCCTATCTTATCATAAGTCGCTTGCTTTGAAAAGGCTTGACGTGAAAAGAAAAGCGGAGTGAAAACATTTACACTTGCTTGAGTTATGTTATTTATTTGAAATTATGGTATAATCGTTCAGTTAGAAAATAAATTTTGAATATTATAGAGGAAATCATGACAAAATTAAGAGAAGATATCCGTAACATTGCGATTATCGCCCACGTTGACCACGGTAAAACAACCCTGGTTGACGAATTATTGAAACAATCAGAAACGCTTGATGCACGTACTGAATTGGCAGAGCGTGCTATGGACTCAAACGATATCGAAAAAGAGCGTGGGATTACCATCCTTGCTAAAAATACTGCCGTTGCTTACAACGGAACTCGTATCAACATTATGGACACACCAGGACACGCGGACTTTGGTGGAGAAGTTGAGCGTATCATGAAAATGGTTGACGGTGTTGTCTTGGTCGTAGATGCCTATGAAGGAACCATGCCACAAACTCGTTTCGTATTGAAAAAAGCCTTGGAACAAGACCTTGTCCCAATCGTGGTTGTTAACAAAATCGATAAGCCATCAGCTCGTCCAGCAGAAGTAGTGGATGAAGTCTTGGAACTTTTCATCGAGCTTGGTGCAGATGACGACCAGCTTGATTTCCCAGTGGTTTATGCTTCAGCGATCAACGGAACTTCTTCATTGTCAGATGATCCAGCTGACCAAGAAGCGACTATGGCACCAATCTTTGACACGATTATCGACCATATCCCAGCTCCAGTAGATAACTCAGATGAGCCTTTGCAGTTCCAAGTGTCACTTTTGGACTACAATGACTTCGTTGGACGTATCGGTATCGGTCGTGTCTTCCGTGGTACAGTTAAGGTTGGGGACCAAGTTACCCTTTCTAAACTTGACGGTACAACTAAAAACTTCCGTGTTACAAAACTCTTCGGTTTCTTTGGTTTGGAACGTCGTGAAATCCAAGAAGCCAAAGCGGGTGACTTGATTGCCGTTTCAGGTATGGAAGACATCTTTGTCGGTGAAACCATCACTCCGACAGATGCAGTAGAAGCTCTTCCAATCCTACACATCGATGAGCCAACTCTTCAAATGACTTTCTTGGTCAACAACTCACCATTTGCTGGTAAAGAAGGTAAATGGGTAACTTCTCGTAAGGTGGAAGAACGCTTGCAGGCAGAATTGCAAACAGACGTTTCCCTTCGTGTTGACCCAACTGATTCACCAGATAAATGGACTGTTTCAGGACGTGGAGAATTGCACTTGTCAATCCTTATCGAAACAATGCGTCGTGAGGGCTATGAACTTCAAGTATCTCGTCCAGAAGTTATCGTAAAAGAAATCGACGGTGTTAAATGTGAACCATTTGAACGTGTACAAATCGACACTCCAGAAGAATACCAAGGGTCTGTTATCCAAAGCCTTTCTGAACGTAAAGGTGAAATGTTGGATATGATTTCAACTGGTAATGGTCAAACTCGTTTGGTCTTCCTTGTTCCAGCGCGTGGTTTGATTGGATACTCAACTGAGTTCTTGTCAATGACTCGTGGTTACGGTATCATGAACCATACCTTCGACCAATACTTGCCATTGATTCCAGGGGAAATTGGTGGACGTCACCGTGGTGCCCTTGTTTCTATCGATGCTGGTAAGGCTACAACTTACTCAATCATGTCTATCGAAGAACGTGGTACGATCTTTGTCAACCCAGGTACTGAGGTTTATGAAGGAATGATCATCGGTGAAAACTCTCGTGAAAATGACTTGACAGTTAACATCACGAAGGCAAAACAAATGACCAACGTTCGTTCAGCTACTAAGGACCAAACAGCTGTTATCAAGACGCCTCGTATCTTGACACTTGAAGAGTCTCTTGAGTTCTTGAACGACGATGAGTACATGGAAGTAACGCCTGAGTCTATCCGTTTGCGTAAACAAATCCTTAACAAAGCAGAGCGTGAGAAAGCTAACAAGAAGAAAAAATCAGCTGAATAAGAGCTAGAAAGAGAGAAAGATGGTCTATTTAGTCCTAGGAATTTTACTGCTCCTACTCTATGTATTTGCGACACCAGAAAGCATTAAAGGGACAGTCAATATCGTCGCTATGGTATGTATTTTAGTGGCACTCTTGATTTTATTGGTTCTATCTTTTCTGAAAATTTTTCAATTACCAACAGAAATATTCCTAGCAATAGCCATGTTGATCCTAGCTTACTTTAGTGTTAGAGACATTACACTCATGCCAGTCAAAAAAAGTAAAAGAAGATAAAAAAGAGAGTTTTGGCTCTCTTTTTTGCTAGGAATTTTACAATAGTTTGAATTGTTTTGTACTATAACATCATCTCTTTTGCTTGGATAGTATGAATGGGAAAAACTTGAATAAAATTCGTTAATGGCATCTATTTTATATTTGGTTAGTACTGGTTGCATATTATTTTAAAATAAAACTACTATATAATATTATTCATAGAGGCAATGTAGTAAAATATCTAAAAAATTCGATTTTTTCCTTGACAACAAATAATAAAAATGATATTTTTATCACATAAGAAAGCGGTTTCAACAAAAGAGAGAGGAGGGTTTATTTTGTTGCATTGTTGCTCAAGGTGTGCTTTTTTTGAAAGAAAAAATAAAATGAAAACGAAAAAACATAGATTACTTGCTCTAGCTCTTATTTCAAGTTTTACATTATTGGGAGCTGCATCAGCTGCTGTACAATATCCAGATGGAGGAGTATGGACGTATGGAGAAGGTTCAGGAGGTGGTTGGGCTTTTTCAAATTACTATCATGGTAAAAAATATCATTATTCTTCTCTTGTAAGTAGATGGAATAGTCATTCAGATAAAGGAGAAGCTTCTGCTGGAAAAACCTCCTATGCATGGATTTGGACTAAATGGGGAGAACAAGTAGCATTTTACTGTGATTATGACTAATCGTTCATTGATTTAAATCGTTCCCCTTGTAAGAAATTACAGGGGGAATTTTGTTTACAAGGAGTCTACTATGAAGAAACTATTCATATTATTATCAACTTTTTTTCTCAGCTTCTTCCTTGCTTGGATTATTGTCTTACGTGCGCCACAATATTTATATGCAAGCTATGATTCCGTTTCTTTACTTCGTGTCAAAAAAGATACTCAGGAACCGACGCGTGAGGTATTTGAACAGGAATTGGAGAATTTTGCAAATTCAGAACAGAGTTTAATAGCTAGAAGAATTGTAGAGCCGAGTAAGGATGGGACGACTCACTTTATTTATGCAACTTATGGTCAGGGAACTTTACCAAAAGAATTCCAAGAAGCTAGCCAAGAAAATCGTGAACGTAGTGATCCGCTAAATAGTTATCTCCTTTTGTCAGGCTCCTTGACGAAAGAAAAGCTTGCCGATAAATTAGGAGATTTGGGTTATAAAGCAAGTGCTGACCGAAAGATACCGCCCTATTTTCTTGCTTTTCGAATATTACTAAATCCCCTTATTTTAATTAGTTTAGCAATATTTGGCTTATCTTTCTTTGCTTTAGTGATTATCACTCGGATTAAGGAAATGAGAGCTGCAGGTATAAAACTCTTTTCTGGTCAAACTCTCTTATCCATCATGGGGCATTCTTTATCTACTGATATCAAATGGCTCCTTCTATCAGCCCTCCTTTCCTTCCTAGGTGGGGGAGTCGTTCTTTTTAGTCAAGGTTTGTTTTATCCTATCTTGTTAGCCACCTATGGTTTTGGGATTAGTTTCTATCTGTTGTTTTTATTGGCGATTTCAATTTTACTAATGCTCCTTTATCTAATGAGTTTGAATTACAAAGCATTAGTTCCCGTTATTAAGGGGAGATTACCCCTTAAACGCCTGATGATTTTAACCCTATTGTGTCAGTTGGTTGCTGTCTTTACAGTAGGATACGCTGTTAAGACAGGTTTGACGTCTTACCAACGATTGAAAGAACTTGAAATTTCAAAACAAGCATGGCAGGATAGAGCAGACTATTATCAAATTTCTTTTGGCTTAGGTGATAGAGGAAAAGATACAGAAAATCAGAGCAAGTGGTATGCCTTTGCCAAGGAAGCAATCGAAGAAGAACAAGCTCTTTATGTAAAGGATAATCTGCTCCATTTTGCCAATCCACAAGGAAAAAATGAACAGGGAGAGACACTGGATACCTATAGTCCAGATGCTAATACGCTCTATGTTAGCCCCAGTTATTTGGACAAGGAAAAGGTCGTGGTAGATGCTGAGACCAAACAGAAGTTAGCCCATCTCCAAAAAGGTGAGTTTATCCTCTTGCTCCCAGAACATTTGCGCTCTCGAGAAGCAGAACTTAAGAAAGTTTTTGAAGAAAGATTGAGTTATTATGGAAAATCTGGTGAGGAGGCAAGTGCTCCTTTGGATTATGAGATGAAAGCGCACGTTAGTTATCTTTCAATGGGAGAAAAGCGGTTTGTTTATAATAACGGTGAGAATCCCGTATCTACTCAGTATTTGACTGATCCGATTTTAGTGGTATTCACGCCGACTTCTACAGGTGATAGTTTTATATCCTTATCTAGTTGGTCTATCAATGCTGGAAAACAACTCTTTATCAAAGGATATGAGAGTGGGCTAGAACTCTTGAAGAAAGCTGGAATTTATGAGCAAGTATCCTATCTTAAAGAAGGAAGAAGTGTTTATCTAACTCGTTATAATGAAGTTCAAACTGAAACAGCAACTTTAATCTTAGGAGCTATTGTGGGGATAGCTAGTTCCTTGTTACTATTTTATTCTGTCAATCTTCTATATTTCGAGCAATTCCGCCGAGATATCTTGATTAAACGAATTTCAGGTTTACGATTTTTTGAAACACATGCTCAGTATATGGTTAGTCAATTTGCCAGTTTTGTATTTGGTGCTAGTCTCTTTATTTTAAGCAGTCGAGACTTGGTGATTGGCTTGCTCACTTTATTAGTCTTTCTAGCTAGTGCAGTTCTGACGCTTTACCGTCAAGCGCAGAAAGAATCTCGTGTTTCTATGACAATTATGAAAGGAAAATAGGATGATTGAACTAAAGAATATATCTAAAAAATTTGGAAGCCGTCAGCTATTTTCAGATACAAATCTTCATTTTGAAGGTGGGAAAATTTATGCCTTAATCGGTACAAGTGGCTGTGGTAAGACAACATTCTTGAATATGATTGGACGATTAGAGCCATATGACAAAGGACAAATCATCTATGATGGTACTTCTCTTAAGGACATCAAGCCTTCTGTTTTCTTTAGAGATTACTTGGGATACTTATTTCAAGATTTTGGCTTAATTGAAAGCCAAACCGTCAAAGAGAATCTCAATCTGGGTTTAGTTGGTAAAAAGTTGAAGGAAAAAGAGAAAATCTCTTTGATGAAACAAGCTCTAAACTGTGTAAACCTCTCTTATTTGGATTTGAAGCAACCTATATTTGAGTTATCAGGAGGAGAAGCACAACGTGTTGCATTAGCGAAGATAATTTTAAAGGATCCACCTTTGATCCTCGCAGATGAACCAACCGCTTCCTTAGACCCCAAAAACTCTGAGGAATTACTTTCCATCCTAGAATCTTTAAAAAATCCGAATCGGACCATTATTATTGCGACCCACAATCCTCTTATTTGGGAACAAGTGGATCAGATCATTCGAGTTACCGATTTATCACATAGATGATATGGTAAGATTCAGTTAGAAGAAAGAGTCACAAACACACTTTGTGGCTTTTTTATTTCCATAAAAATGGTAAAATAGTAGGAGTAGAAATGGAGTTCGAGACATGAAAGTAATAGATCAATTTAAAAATAAGAAAGTCCTTGTTTTAGGTTTGGCCAAGTCTGGTGAATCTGCAGCTCGTTTGTTGGACAAGCTAGGTGCCATTGTGACAGTAAATGATGGGAAACCTTTCGAGGACAATCCAGCTGCCCAAAGTTTGCTGGAAGAAGGGATCAAGGTCATTACAGGTGGCCATCCTTTGGAACTCTTGGATGAAGAGTTTGCCCTTATGGTGAAAAATCCAGGTATCCCCTACAACAATCCCATGATTGAAAAGGCTTTGGCCAAGGGAATTCCAGTCTTGACTGAGGTGGAATTGGCTTATTTGATTTCAGAAGCACCGATTATTGGTATCACAGGATCGAACGGTAAGACAACCACAACGACTATGATTGGGGAAGTTTTGACTGCTGCTGGGCAACATGGTCTTTTATCAGGGAATATCGGCTATCCAGCTAGTCAGGTTGCTCAAATAGCATCAGATAAGGACACGCTTGTTATGGAACTTTCTTCTTTCCAACTCATGGGTGTTCAAGAATTCCAGCCAGAGATTGCGGTTATTACCAACCTCATGCCAACTCATATCGACTACCATGGGTCATTTTCGGAATATGTAGCAGCCAAGTGGAATATCCAGAACAAGATGACAGCAGCTGATTTCCTTGTCTTGAACTTTAATCAAGACTTGGCAAAAGACTTGACTTCCAAGACAGAAGCCACTGTTGTACCATTTTCAACACTTGAAAAGGTTGATGGAGCTTATCTGGAAGATGGTCAACTCTACTTCCGTGGTGAAGTAGTCATGGCAGCGAATGAAATCGGTGTTCCAGGTAGCCACAATGTGGAAAATGCCCTTGCGACTATTGCTGTAGCCAAGCTTCGTGGTGTGGACAATCAAACCATCAAGGAAACTCTTTCAGCCTTCGGTGGTGTCAAACACCGTCTCCAGTTTGTGGATGACATCAAGGGTGTTAAATTCTATAACGACAGTAAATCAACTAATATCTTGGCTACTCAAAAAGCCTTGTCAGGATTTGACAACAGCAAGGTCGTCTTGATTGCAGGTGGTTTGGACCGTGGCAATGAGTTTGACGAATTGGTGCCAGACATTACTGGACTCAAGAAGATGGTCATCCTGGGTCAATCTGCAGAACGTGTCAAACGGGCAGCAGACAAGGCTGGTGTCGCTTATGTGGAGGCGACAGATATTGCAGATGCGACCCGCAAGGCCTATGAGCTTGCGACTCAAGGAGATGTGGTTCTTCTTAGTCCTGCCAATGCCAGCTGGGATATGTATGCTAACTTTGAAGTACGTGGCGACCTCTTTATCGACACAGTAGCGGAGTTAAAAGAATAATATGAAAAAAATTGTCTTTACAGGTGGGGGGACGGTTGGACACGTTACCCTCAATCTTTTGTTAATGCCCAAGTTCATCGAAGATGGTTGGGAAGTCCACTATATCGGGGACAAGCGTGGTATCGAACACCAAGAAATCCTTAAGTCAGGTTTGGATGTCACCTTCCATTCTATTGCGACTGGAAAATTGCGTCGCTATTTCTCTTGGCAAAATATGCTGGACGTCTTCAAAGTTTGCTGGGGAATCGTCCAATCGCTCTTTATCATGTTGCGACTTCGTCCACAGACCCTTTTTTCAAAGGGGGGCTTTGTCTCAGTACCGCCTGTTATCGCTGCGCGTGTGTCAGGAGTGCCTGTCTTTATTCACGAATCTGACCTGTCTATGGGCTTGGCCAATAAAATCGCCTATAAATTTGCGACTAAGATGTATTCAACCTTTGAGCAAGCTTCGAGTTTGTCTAAGGTTGAGCATGTGGGAGCAGTGACCAAGGTTTCAGATCAAAAAAATCCAGAACCAGATGAATTGGTGGATATTCAAAGCCACTTTAATCATAAATTGCCGACTGTATTGTTTGTTGGCGGTTCTGCAGGTGCTCGTGTCTTTAACCAATTGGTGACAGACCATAAGAAAGAACTAACAGAGCGCTACAATATTATCAATCTAACTGGAGATTCTAGCCTGAATGAGTTGAGCCAAAATCTTTTTCGTGTTGACTATGTGACCGATCTCTATCAACCCTTGATGGAATTGGCTGATATTGTTGTGACACGAGGTGGTGCCAATACGATTTTTGAGCTCTTGGCGATAGCAAAATTGCATGTCATTGTGCCGCTTGGTCGTGAAGCTAGTCGTGGTGACCAGCTTGAAAATGCAGCTTACTTTGTAAAAAAAGGCTATGCAGAAGACCTTCAAGAAAGCGATTTGACCTTGGATAGTTTGGAAGAGAAGCTTTCTCACTTACTAAGTCACAAGGAAGATTACCAAGCTAAGATGAAGGCTTCTAAGGAATTGAAATCTCTAGCAGATTTTTATCAATTGTTGAAAAAAGATTTATCATAAGGAAAGTAAATGTCAAAAGATAAGAAAAATGAGGACAAAGAAATCCTCGAAGAATTGAAAGAGTTATCAGAATGGCAGAAACGAAACCAAGAATATCTAAAAAAGAAGGCTGAAGAAGAGGCGGCTCTAGCTGAGGAGAAGGAAAAGGAAAGACAAGCTCGAATGGGAGAAGAATCTGAGAAGTCAGAGGACAAACAGGACCAGGAGAGTGAAACAGACCAGGAAGATTCAGAATCAGCTAAGGAAGAGTCTGAAGAAAAAGTAGCATCCTCAGAGGCTGACAAAGAGAAAGAAGAGAAAGAAGAACCAGAGTCTAAAGAGAAGGAGGAACAGGATAAAAAGCTTTCTAAAAAGGCTACAAAGGAAAAACCAGCCAAAGCAAAGATTCCTGGTATCCATATCTTGCGAGCCTTCACGATTTTATTTCCAAGTCTGCTTTTATTGATTGTCTCTGCCTACTTGCTCAGTCCTTATGCGACCATGAAAGATATTCGTGTTGAGGGAACGGTGCAAACTACAGCTGATGATATTCGACAGGCTTCAGGCATTCAGGATTCGGATTATACGATTAACCTTCTGCTAGACAAGGCAAAATATGAAAAGCAGATTAAGTCTAACTATTGGGTTGAATCAGCTCAACTTGTCTATCAATTTCCAACTAAGTTCACTATTAAGGTCAAGGAATATGATATTGTGGCCTACTATATTTCTGGTGAAAATCATTATCCTATTCTTTCCAGTGGTCAGCTTGAGACTAGTTCTGTGAGTCTGAACAGTTTACCAGAAACTTATTTATCAGTTCTCTTTAATGATAGTGAACAAATCAAGGTTTTTGTCTCAGAACTTGCTCAAATTAGCCCAGAACTCAAGGCGGCTATCCAAAAGGTGGAATTAGCCCCAAGCAAGGTGACATCCGATTTAATTCGATTGACCATGAATGATTCGGACGAAGTCTTGGTTCCTCTATCTGAAATGAGTAAGAAACTGCCATATTACAGTAAGATTAAGCCACAATTGTCAGAACCGAGTGTGGTCGACATGGAAGCTGGAATCTACAGCTACACTGTGGCGGATAAATTAATTATGGAGGCTGAGGAAAAAGCCAAACAAGAGGCCAAGGAAGCCGAGAAAAAACAGGAAGAAGAACAGAAACGTTTAGAAGAAGAACAGAAAAAACAAGAGGAAGAGAGCAATCGAAATCAAACAAATCAGCGTTCATCGCGTCGCTAGGTTTACCTTTTCTCTTATAGTTCTTTAGTGACCATGTTCTTACGTTTAATATTTGACATCTGTTTTTCTTTATGTTACATTTGCAATGTAATCGATTACAAAATAATTTTTTATGAAGAAGGTAACACATATGTCAGATGAAGCATTCTTATTTGAAGAAATTGAAGAAATCGTAGCCCCTACAGATGGTGAATTTTTGGGGGGAGTTTTACTTGGAACTGGGGTAGTTCTCTTAATTGGAATAGCCTGTTGTTAAAAAGATAGGGAGTGATAATCATGCAAGATAACTTTTTATTTGAGGAAATTGAAGAAATTTCAGTACCAGTTAGTGATTTTTCAGCTGGACTTGCAACAGGTATCGGATTTGGTTTAGCAATCCTTGCTCTTGCTGGTTGTTGAAGTTTGTTCATTTACTAACATCAAGCTTTTTCAATTTCATTTTAGACAGTCATTTGAATTTTCCGTATTAGTCTTGCAGCAAGAGATTAATAGAATTAGTCATTATTTTATTGATTGCGGACTGAGGGACTAGAGTATGTTTTACTTAGCCCCTCTTTTATTTATTAAAGGTTAGGTTTGTTATGAGAATTGTTGATAAGATTAAGATATTACCTACTCCTTATGAGGGACAGTATCATCTATATATACCATCCAGTAAGAAACATGTATTAGTTGGGAAACAGGAAAAAAATGGTTAGAGCAACTAATAGGTCAAGAATTTACCATATCGGACTTATTAGTGTTAGTAGGGAAGAAATATTATTTAAGATTTTATATTGTTCTTAGTAAAATGGGACTTATAGATTCTATGAAATCACGAAAAAAGATAAATATTTTTAAAATATCTTGGGACTTTAATATAACATTATCTGAAAAATTAAACTATAAAAGATTTAATAAGAATTTTGAAAAAATCCTATTTGGTATTTTCCCATTGGCTCTTATTTTGCAATGTTTTATTATGTATATTTATAGGGCGGATATTTTGACTAATTTCCAAAACTTTCCAATAACGCTAAACATTCTTTTATTTTGGTTGCTTGTTGTTATTATGTCTGCAACGATACATGAATTTAGTCATGCAATAATTGCTAATAATTATCAAATTGAGATCCCAAATTGTGGAATAATGCTACTTTTGTTTAATTTGGCTTTTTTTTGTAGATTTAAGTGGGGTGCAATTCTTAAAAAATAAAAAACAATTTTTGAAAATTATGTTAGCAGGAATTGCTTCAAATTCGATTTTATCACTTACAGGTTTACTTGTTTTATTGTTCACATCGTATAAATTGCTTGGACTCTTATTTTTTATCATTAACTTAGGTATGATTTTTATTAATTCAATTCCTTTTTTTCAGTATGATAGTGGTATTATTTTAAGATACTTGAATTCTAACAATAATAACTTGAATTTTCAATATATAGTTCAACTTTTAATAGCATTTGTTATTATTTATTTCCCTTTGAGTCAACTATTACAGTTTTTGACACCTAATATTATTGTTCGTAGTATAGGAGGGGTGGTTGTTTCTATACTGCTTTCTATATTATATATGAGAGGAAGGACGAAATATGTTCTACGTAAATAGTTATGTTTTTGCTTATAAAAAAGAAGGTATAATGTATTTGCGTGGTCGGAGTATGCGGGAAATAGCTATAGAACCTCAAATTTCGCAAGAATTTATCAACGATCTATTTAATAGTTGTAAGGAACTATTAGAGATAGAAGAAGTATTAGGCAGTAAACTAACATTTGAACTATTAAATGAACAAATTTTAATTTCGGATGAGATAGATATTGATAGTAGATATTCTAGAACTAAAGGTTACTATTCGTTATTTTATAATGAAGAGTATAATAAAATACAGAATAAAACAGTATTAGTATTAGGAGCAGGAGCCTTAGGATGTTATATATCTCTAAGTCTAAGTATGTATGGAGTGAGGAAACTTATTGTCGCTGATTACGATATAATAGAACCATCAAATTTAAATAGGCAAATTCTTTATACAGAGTCGGATGTTGGTAAGGAGAAGGTTAATGTTCTTTCTGAAAAAATACACAAGTATAATTCAGATGTTCAGGTAGTACCTATTTCTATTAAAGTTTCTTCAGTAGAAGAATTAGAAAAAATTGTTGCGGAATATGGGAGTATAGATTTTATCGTTAAAGCAATTGATACGCCCATTGATATTATAAAAATTGTCAATCAATTTGCTGTATCGCATAAGATATCCTACATATCAGGAGGGTTTAATGGATGCTATCTTATTACTGATAATATATATCCCTACCATCGGTTCTTGCTTTGGTTGTCGGAATATAAACAAAGATATAAATAAGTACACTTTATCTGATAAGACAAAGTGGCCGACTACACCAGAGATGCCTGCTATTTTGGGAGGGATAATGACTAATTTAATAATTAAAATATTTCTGGGATGTTATAATGAAATCCTAATAGATAACGCTTACGTTTATAATATGAGAAATCATGCTCTAAGTCAAGAAAAATATGTTCTGGAAAACGGAGAATGTCCAATTTGTAAAAAAAATAATAAAGTGAAAGATAACAATATTAGAGCGAAAACATTTATTCGTTCAGTTTGTTTTTGCTTATTATCAGGAGGAGTAGTTTTTTATCTGCTATTGGGCAGTTCACTGTTATAGAAACACAATTAATAGTATTGTTCTTGGGTATTATTTTTGCTATATATTATGCTTACTACAATAAAAATATTCAAACATCATTGGAAAATATAGTATGGCTTTTTTCATCGTTTGAGATTTTATTTTTGCTTGTTAATTTTAGAACATTTATTCAGTTACCAGTGGATATTTTTATTGGTATGATAATATTTTTAATGCTGTGGATATTTATTATGTTAGGTATAGTGTGTCTTAGTTATTATATAACTTTATTATTTAGCAAGGAGGCTTAGTATGTTTAAAAAAATAGGTATAATGAGCATTTGCATATATATAATTATTTTATACTGCTTGAGAATGTATCGTATTATCAATAATATTGAAACAATCTTGCTAACGGTTATATGCTTAATGTTATTGTTTTTTTTAAGACGTTTATTTGATAAAGATAAGTAAATAGATGTTAAGTAAAAATGTAGAATATAAAGGAGGTGCAATGAGTATGATTGAAGTTAGCCATTTATCAAAAAGTTTTGGTGATAAAATAGCTTTAAATAATATAAGCTTCACTGTTAAAGAAGGTTAGATTTTTAGGACCATCTGGTTCTGGAAAGACCACAACGATTAATATTCTGACTGGGCAGTTCCTTGCCGATAAAGGACAATCTATTATTTTGGGACAAAAATCTCAAAATTTAACAAGCGGTGAATTAAAGAGAATTGGATTGGTTAGCGATACAAGTGGATTTTATGAGAAAATGTCTCTGTATAACAATCTTCTTTTTTATAGTAAATTTTATAATATTAGTAAATCACGTGTTGATAATTTGTTAAAGCGAGTAGGATTATATGATAGTCGCAAGATGGTAGCAGGAAAATTATCCACTGGAATGAGGCAACGAATGCTTTTAGCACGAGCTCTTATCAACAACCCCGCTGTACTCTTTCTGGATGAACCGACCTCAGGTCTAGATCCCACAACTTCTCGAACAATTCATGAGTTAATTTTAGAATTGAAAACAGCAGGGACAACGATTTTTCTAACGACTCATGATATGAATGAAGCAACTCTTTTATGTGATTATGTTGCCTTATTAAATAGACTTGTTCGGAATCTAGTTCACTTCATAATTGATGATGGCACAAATTAATTC